>OBUW01000160.1_pt1 | contig 49576 bp, 36 predicted proteins | sample 1475761 | NCBI WGS metagenome assembly OBUW01 (sample SAMEA2579908, study PRJEB22360) | human gut metagenome | biome: human gut; feature: human-associated habitat; material: faeces | place: Denmark | collected 2008/2010
TAGGCATGCTGTTATGACTTGTGATGTGAGCTGTTGGAGTTTGTACAGAGGAGACACACGAAATGAGCACATCTCGTACCTCGTTGTAAATCATCTGATGTTTTCAAGGAGAAAAAAAAAACTGAAACTTGACATATAACACTAGTGCATCGCAACCCTGGTTTTTCCAATGTTTTCATTTCTATTTATTCAAATTAAGCAATAATGGCCAAGAGAACATTAGGGTTAGCAAAAGCTGCTAAGGCCAAAAAACAAAAGAAAGAACAAGAACATCAAGAAATTTCTGCCAGCCCAGACGAGGAATCATCTTCATCAAACCAATTGACTATTGAGTTACCAGAAGAAATCGATGCAAATGATGAAATTTCCCAATTAAAAGGGTTGCATAAGACCTACTTACAATCGGAAAGAGACAATGAGTTACTTGTGAACGGTATAATTCATGAATGTGACAGATTATTGCGTGAAAATGATTCAGAGAATAAACAACCACTCCCAGCTGTTTTCCACGCTATTTACGCAATTGCTTTAGCTGAACTAAGTAAATTCCATACTGAAGAATTGGATAAAGTCAAGGAATTTTTTATAGCAGCTTTGGAAAGAGTTGAATTGGGCTTGGAAAAAAATCCCAATGATATTAACTTACTAGTTGCCAAAACCAAAATATTACTTGATCAAATCCTGTTGCAATATATTGCTCCATTAACTTTGGAATCTGACGTAAAAGAATTAGATAAGGAAATCGATGAATTGTTAGATGCCGCATTAAGTGTTTATGAATCAGTGGAAGCTAGAGCCAAAGAATTGAAGGACTATTCCATATTTGATGACTCTGAGACTTTGGACATTTTGGAAGCATTAGATGATATACTAGACATTGTCGATAATTTTGGTAAGGAAAACCAAGGTGACGATGGTTCTGATAAAGACGACGACGAAGACGACGACGAAGAAGAGAAATCGGTTGAATTGGCAGAAACTCATCCCTTGTACAAAATTAAGAATAGTGACAAATACGATCAATGGTGGAGAGACCATACTCACTTGTACTTGGATAATTTGGAAAAATTAGAGAATGGATCGCCCGAATTAAAAAGAGAAGTCTGTCATAGATTGGGACAATCTTATTTACGAGAATCTGAAGTACCATATCTGGTATTTACCACATTGAAATATGACAATGAGTATGATGGGATTGAAGAATTGGAAGGGTTGACAGAAAAAGAAGCCCAAAAGATTTCTCAAGAATTGATTACCAAGGCGTTAGATTACTTGAAACAAGCCAAAGATGAAGAGGATCCAGAAACATGGGTTAGCATCGCCGAAGCCATGATTTCGTTAGGGAACTTGTATGAAGTTGATAGTAAAGAACAAGAAGATTTGTATTTGGAAGCAGAAAAGATCTTAAAAAGGGCAAATAATGTCACCAATGGAAAATTCCAAGAAGAATTAGACAATCTTTTACCATAAGTAATAGTCCCCAACTACTAAATCAAAATACAATTTAAATATATATGTATGCGTTAATTAATCTTATCTCTATAAAAGATGTATAAGAAAAAACAAATAAACTAGAAAAATCAATGACTAGAATCTGATGACGAAATAGAAACAACCAAAAAAACAATTAAAAAGTAAAATTAGAAAAAAATGAAAACCAATCCATAAACGTAAACATAAACATAAACAAAACATAGTAAGAATGACTAGGAAACTTAGTCCCTGTTAGCAAAAGCATATATCTAGAAACAATATGTGGGAATAGATTTTAATAAGCAGCAAGAAAAACTAAAAAGCCATAGCAAGAGAAAGTCACTTTCATTCATGATATTCTCTATTGACTTCGTATTATCGTTTATCATCTTGAAAGGTATTACCAACTTTATTATACTCTGTTGGCAATAGTACGCTCGCTTTGTAATTTCATGGCATTCTTTTCATGAGCATTATCTTTGCAGTATTGTAATCCCGTACACATATGGTCTTCCAATAATCTGTGCTTAGCACAAAATTTACCCTGGCAATGGGTGCAAGTTCCTACCATTCTCAATGGTGCCGAATTACAGTTGTGGAAGGCACACCTACTTTTCTTTTTAGTCTTTTTGATAGTAGCATTGGTGGTGGTTGTGGTGGTGGTGCTAGATTTTGCGAGTGATTCTACTGACTGTTGTGGAGTTATTGGTGGAGTATCCACATTATCCGACATTACAATAACAGTGTAAGAGTTATCCTCGGCGGATTTCATTCCAAAAGACTGTAACTCAGCGTAATATGGTTGTAATTTTGAGCCGTTATAGATAACTTTGAAATCAGGTGGCAATGTTATATCGGCTGGTAAGCCAACTTTAATGGATTGTTTCAAATCATCAACAGTCGCATTATCTGGGATAGTCACGGAAAAGGATGATTCGGTAGATAATCTGATAGTAACTTTCATAGTTCAATAATTATGAATTCTGGTAAAGGTAGGGTAGATCGATAGTAAATTAATGTAGGAAATGAAAACAAAAAGAAAAACAAGTAAAGAATTAAAAAATAAAAAAAAAACAATTTCTATTTTAAAAAGGGAAGAAGAAAGTGTGGGATTTTGGGATAAGTATTGTCAAGTTTATAAATGGCAAATTGATGAAAATGAAATGAAATGAACCGAGAAAAAATGACTGGATTTTGTATGATAAGACACACACCACACAACAACAACAACTATAGTGGCAGTACTCCTAGTTGGAATTAAGTGAGGCGAGGACAACAAACAGAAAAAAAGAAAAAGAAAAAGAAATTCAAACGTAATAGAGAGAATGAATGAGTGAGTGAATTTGTGAATAATAAACTACGGTGGCAAAAAAGAAAAAGAAAAAGACAACAATTAAGCCAAAAGTAAAAGTAAAAAAAAAAAGAAATTTTGGACACACTTTTGGCAAGAAAAATTATTGGGTACTATTAGTCACTTTTCCAAACTGTCAAAGTTACTTTTTTTTGCATTCTCTGTGGATCTTAAACATTAAACAGAAACAAGCAACGTTGTAAATGCCACTGTTGTCACCACCGCAACCTTCTTTTAATTATACTATATTTTTGCATCAAAATTATAGTACTAGTAGTGCTGAAATTACATCCTTGGTGTACAATTCACTACATGACATCCAAGATTATCCTGTTGTCTATAACATAACTTCGTAATATATATTTCTAAACCTCTAACTACCACCAATAAAATAAAAAGAGAATAATAACCAAAAGAACAAAAACTCTATATCTAACAAAAATATGAAACAATACCCGGAATCAGTTTTTAAACCTTTCTGATTCCCTCTGCTTCGTAGTAATATCAAATTACCAAGCTCCTCTATAAGCACCTGTAGATTTCTTGTGTTCATACTTTTTGTGTGTGGGGAAGATGAAGTTTATTTGCCCAATAAGTATTTTTTTCCTTCATTGGCTAGTCTCCTTTCATAATTCAAAATCTCATCTTTATTGTTGAAAGATATACTTGGTTTGGCACTAGGGTCGATCTTGTAAAGTGGCTCTATAGTATGGCGTTCAGTGAGTGTAGATGTAGATGGTGGAGCACTTATTTGACCAAGTATATTGGTGACAGCCTTTAATTCAGTATCAGCTGGAACTGGGGTACATAAACATAATACAAATAAGTAAAAGATTGCAAGCATTGTATTCTTTTCTTTCTTTCAATCGAAATTTAGCAGTTTAATATGTAAAGGAATGTATAAGTTAAATTGTCAAATGTCTAATATTGGATTGTGGAAGAAAATGATAGAGATATTCATAAGACGAAGAGTAAAGTAGGATCATCATCAACATTTATATATTTTAGAACTCTTTCCTATTAAACCAATTTCAACATGAAAATGAAATTTCAGGTTTATACAAAAAAGCAAACATGGCTTTAATCAAATGCAAAACACCAATAATTCTTTTTTGTATTTTTACCTAGTTTGTTTATATTCCCCTTATCAACTTTTGTTTAACCCCTTTAAGTCGTTTTAGTTTAGTACTAGAGTTTTATATCTGTGCCTGTATTGTATTGTATATTGGTGTCGATACGCGCACTCCAGCCAAAAAAAAAAAAAATAGAACACAGCCAACAATTGTTAGTAACAAAGCCTCAGAACTGTTTTTTTTGTTGTTGTCTTTCTTCTGGTTTACTCCTTTCATAAATAATTCTAGAATTTAAAACACGATTCCACGAAATTTTTTTTACCAAAGCCTAGTTAAGCCAAACGTTATAAAATGCTTATCTACTAAACGTGATACTCCAGCCTTAAAGGTTCTGGTCAACCAACGGTGTCCCAAATAATTGCTATTGCAAGTAAGCCCAACATTGACATCTGTAGTTTTGTTCAATCAGAAATTGGCCATTCCTATTATGCATGAGCGTAACCAGCACAGAAACATGGAGCATAGCCACTAAGCTAGATATCGCCTATATCTGGTTAAAATGGCAGTATAATTGAATGTAGTAGAGCATGCACTTATCTGGCCATCTGAGCCGCCTAAAAACGCCAAAGTGAAGAATCTTAGATTATGCCAGTTGATCCTTTGAAATTAGTGTAAGAGTTGGGAAAGCTTAATATATTGCTTGGTAATTTAGAGGGTATTGAGCTAAAAGAGGAGGTTCAAGAACCTATTCCAAATTAAATAGACTACATTTCGCAACTCTTGGAAATTCTATTTGACATTCCATTTTTGTATTACATAAAAGAACAATATAATTACCCTTGAATACCTTTAGAATGACGGAATAATTTTAACCCACTCCATGATACAATGGCCCACCACCAACATACTACATAGATACACCATAACTTTATTATATAGGAATCAATAGTTTCGAAGAAAATTGTTAATTTATCATATAATAACAAGGATGTTGGCGATGACTGTAATGGTTGAATTATAAATCTCCAAATTTCGAAGATTGAATTTATTGAAATAATGAATAACATCCATGTTGATATTAGTAGCAAATATCCGTATACCGCCAAATTCTCATGATTGATGGGGTCTAAATCTATTGAGTCTGGTGATTCTATTAATGGTAATGGCAATGATTGTGAACGCATGGAAAGGAAGTGATAGTTTATTTAAATAACATCAATATTACTTGATCCGAATTCAAAACAAATTTGATTCTAATTATAAATTATAATGTTCAACTAATAGGAATATAAACTAGTCAGGGAAACATGTAGTGATTGACTTTGTTAATGTATTGTGACATAGAGCAAAAGAGAAGATGCTAAGTGAATAATTTGATTTGGTCGGGTTTTTTTTAATGTGTAAAAAATGTGAGAGGATTGAAAGGATATACGAACATGCTCTATCTACTATCAATTTGTAAACCACGTCCTTCTTTCACTTAAAACGACTAAATAAATAAGTCATTAACATTTGAAGTCTTCTTTGACTTTCATGAAGTAGTGGTTTTCTAAAAGAGGATTTGTCACACAATTTTTAATAATAAAAATCAAACCAAATTTTTACAAAAATAAACAAAAAACTGTACTCTAAACTTCAATGAGTTTAATAGCTTTGATATAAATTTAATTACACAATATACTTCGTTCAGGTCATATTTACTAGGGTTAGCTTTGTTTTACAATTGACAAAATCAAGGGATCATCATTAATCGCTGACAATGGTATTCAAAAACTATTCTGTCGTCTTTCTCTAATAGCGTTTCTAAGACGCACACTCACTTCATTTGAATGGTCACCTACATCTTCGACTTCGACTTCCTTTTCATCATTCACTTCGTCAGACAGCTCTGATGTGGATATATCATTGGATTGTTCCAAATCTGCAGCTGAAAAGATGGGAATATCCGATAAATTGTTTAGTGTCAAATCCATAGAAGTCCAACTATTTTGACGACGCAATGGTTTATGTGACTGTTTGAATTCATCATAATCCGTCTCTGTTTCCATTTGATTATAGTTACGATAAAACTCATCGTAATCCTGAAACATCCCAGGACCGTAATTATTGCAAAACAAATTAACACGTTGACGTAACTCTTCTCTTGTCTTTTTCAATTCTCTGATTTGTAATTGGTCTTTCTCATAGCTAATTAATGAGATAAACAACGGTTTCAACGATTTATAATAGTCAACTCCTATTTCGCCAACTCTCAATGAAGCATAAGTAGTTAAAACTGCCCAGCCATAACAAATAATAAATATGATTATTGTTGACAATTGAGGAACTATTTGCAGCTTGACAATCAAATACGTTCCAATAACTGAATAAAAAATATACAATGCTGGCGCCAACACCAATGCAACCAAAATTTTCCAGGTACTGATCACATCCTTAGCTTTAATCTTGACCAGAGAAGCAGCAAGAGCCTCTTTTGCTTTCCTTACAGAAATTTTCTTTGAAGTTATGAAAACAGGACTGAATAAAATTATACCAGGTAAACTTAATCCCATGAATAACGAAAACTTGAAAAACCTACTGACAAACATCTGAAATGTTTTCAACTTATCAAATTTATCCAATGATTCCACTTGATGGTCATGCAAATTCAACCTCATCAAAGTACGATTATAATGATAAACGGCATCTCTCAATTTTTTGACATCAGGTTCATCCTTATACTGCTGGTAACCTTTGATTAATCTTCGGTCCATTTCAACAACCATTGGTAATGGGATCTGTTCTCTATTGGTCGAAGTGTATAACCTTCTTGCTGCTTGTAACACCATCAATGTATCGTAGTCGTCACAAGTGAGAGTTACTTGCTTTAATCCAAATGTCACCACTTTCAACAATTTATCCACTGTGTCTCTATGGTGTTCCATGTACTCCTTCCCCATAGATTGATCAACCACAATTGGTTTTCCAAATTCTATAACAACCCTGGATCTAAATTTATTTGGATGGAAATAGTTTAAACCAACTGGAACAACACTTATAGGTTGTATCTCTTTTTGTTCCTTGCCATTATTATCGTTCTCTTCGCATTCTTCCATTTGCTGTGCAATGGCACCAAGTGCCATAATTGCCACTCCCGGTTTTAATGGTAACAAATCAGGTCGATCATGAGAACCCCCTTCAGGGAAGATTCCTAATATATTACCATCATTCAAATGATTAAACACATTTTCAAACACCACGTGGTTGTCAATATGTGGGGCTATTTTAAAAGATGTACCATCACGTAAGGCTTTATCAATTCTGGATTGAATTTCTGAATTTTTTGAGCCAAATGGTTTTGTCAAGGTTAAATGAGTATCATCTTCAATACTAGCAATTTGACAATTACCCAATGAATTCGGTAATCCAATCAACCCCTTTTTCTGACATTGTTTTGTGAATGCAGTGTTTTCACCAATTAAAACACAGTCATCATTTGGGTCAACAAAAACTTTACCTTGTCCCAATTTTAAAAAATCTTGAGCTCGTTCAACAGGAATACATCCACAAAGTTTGGCGGCTTGACCAATAATCATTCGATCATAAGATTTTTTGGCAATCAAAAAGGCAATTCTTCGGTTCAGAATCTCCTTCACTTTTGTCATTACCACTAATCCATCAACAAATTGATTATGATGTGGAGCAATGACAAATATAACAGGACCTTCTTGGGGAATGTTAAAGTTTCCTGTACTACGAATATCACGGAAAAATGTATGAATAACACAGTCAAAAAAGAACAATACTAAATCATATGTTATAGATCGAATAATTAGTTGGAAATAATGTAGCATTGACTTTTTCTTGTCATGTTTATGAGGGTGATGGTGGGGAGTTGCTGATGATAACGAGGATGACAACAGATCTGGTGTATCACGGGACATAGTAATTTAGTTCAATTGATCCGTAATGACTTTTAAATTAAGAGGCTTGGATTGCTCTTTCCTTTCTTTTGTGTTTGCAAATCAATTGCCAAAGTTTTTCAATCTTCTTTTGAATTTAAGATAAAAGATTATCTATTATTTAGATGTATCAATTCAATTAACGCCTGCTAGTGCAACTTTTTTTTTAATAAGATAGTTCAAAAAGAATGAAAAATAACAATTAAAATGAGATATAATATTAATCCCAACAAAAAAACCTTAAAAGCGGAGTTCAACTTGTTGATTTATTCATCACGTGATGTTTGAATATTTTCATAGTGTACATTAAGAGATATTAAACGACAACTTTTAGATGAACATTAATAATAAAACCTAGGTATTTTTATTGCTAATGCTGTAAACAAATGCCATATTTGGAGTGGTTTTAACAAATTTATTATATTTACAACCAGAATACCAATGGATGTTATAAATTTAAGACAATTGTATTCGTTAAAATAATGAGCCAATTCAGAAAAAGCTCTTTATCGGTTCATCAAAAGTTCATTAGTGCCACTAAAATTAATTTTCAATTTTAGAAAACCATTAAAGTTGATATAAGAAATAAATTCATTTTGAATAACAACTAACAAGAATAAAATAAATTCTCACTGGATACTATCACTAGAACCCCCACATTTCCTGCAACTGAATGCAAGGTTGATTATTAATATGTTCAACTGTGAGAAAGTCAAAGAAATATTATCAATGCTTTAACTTTTGACAAAACATTAGCATTAAATGTTTGAACAATAGGTTTTTTTTTAAAGTGCTTAAAAGTGCTTTTCCGTGACGGACATCAGATTTAAATACAAAAAAAAAATCTTTGGTATACCATCAAAATATAACAGTTTTAACGGCCAATTACTTTTCAGTATAACTTTATAGTTGAACCTGTGATTCCTTAAGGATTTATGATTTTAGCAAATTTTGGAATCGCTTGAAAAATAGCCTATATATTCCTAACTTATAAGATATACCCAATTTGAGATATGAATCACATCAGGCACCAGGATAAGGGAAGCAAAATATTGATAGAAAATGGTTTGTTAGTTAGTGCTCCTCCTATATAACTGGAACTGACGAATCTACTTTCGTTTTATCTTTGAGTATTTGATCAGCAAAGATAAAACAGTTGCGAAATCCCATCACAAAAACGGAAAAAAGAAAAGGAAAAACAATTACCCTCAATTCCAACAATATAATGTGCCACAGTTCCATCTAATGCGTCGACTTTCAATATTTATTTTGATGCATTTCATTTCAGTTTTTTTTACAACATCCGAACAAGAACAACAACAACTTGACTGTTCAAACAATTACCAATGACAATCTCCAATTCAAATTTATTCAAACCAATTAAAGTCGGCAATAAAACTATCAAGAATAGAATTGCTCATTTGCCAACCACTAGAAATCGTGCTACTGATGATCATGTGCCCACTGATTTAATGAAAAAATACTACACAGACCGTGCTAAAAGTGGATCTTTATTAATCACCGAAGCCACTTTAATCTCATTAGATCAAGGTGTTTACCCTAATGTTCCTGGTATGTGGAATAAACAACAAAAGGATGCTTGGAAAGAAATCACCGACTCAGTTCATTCTATTGGTGGCACCATAGCTATCCAGTTATGGGCTTTAGGTAGAGTTGGTAATGCCAAATTGTTGAAAGATGAAGGATTACCATTAACTGGAGTCAGTCCTATTTATGAACACGAAAAGGCTGAACAAGATGCAATTGATGCAGGCAACCCAATTCAAGAATTGACTCAAGATCAAATCAAAGATATTGTTTATAATCAGTTTGCCAACGCAGTCAAATTAGCTGATGAAGCAGGTTTTGATTTTATTGAATTGCACGGTGCCAATGGTTATTTGTTTGAGCAATTCATTCATCCTGGAACCAATAAGAGAACTGATAAATACGGGGGATCAATTGAAAATAGAGCCAGATTTTTATTTGAAGTTGTTGATCATGTATCCACAATTGTTGATCCTGCTAAATTGGCAATCAGATTATCACCTTTAAACAATTTTCAGGTTCCATTTGTAAACCCAGAAGGACAAGAAGATTATTCTTACATCGTTGAAGGTTTACAGAAGAGAGCAGATGAAGGTAAAGGTCTTGCATTCATTGATGTTGTTGAAGGACGATTCACATCTGATGGAGGTACTGAAGGTTGTAATGTAGATTTTGTTGGTGAAATTTGGAAAGGTCCATTGTTAAAAGGAGGCAATTATACTTATGATAGAAAGAACGAGTGGAAAACAATTGAAAACGATGCCAATGCAGATGATAGAACGTTGGTTGGCTTTGGCAGATATTTCATTGCTAACCCAGATTTACCTGCTAGAATCCAAAAGGGCAATGAATTGAATGATTATGATAGATCAACATTCTACAATACTGATGATTATGGTTATAATACCTATCCATTTTATGGAGAGGAAAATAAGGCTGACCCTAATATTAAAGTATTAGGCGTGGCTTTAGCTTAGACGAGTATAAATCCAATTTTATGACTTGACTTTATCCTTTGTTAATAGAATTATTAGAATATTATCTATAGAGCCTAATATATTTGAAAGAATTTATTTCTATCTTGATTTTGGTACCATCTATAAGTTTTTGTAACAATACTTACAATAAATGTGCAATATAACAATATATTACTTATCGGAAATATTACAGTATTTCTGACCTTTTCCAATCTATAAATGTTTTAATGAGAATTGATGAGAGTTAAAACAACAGAGTATCCTTAACAATATTATTTAATCCTCACCAGCAGGCACTTCGTCTTTTAATATTCTATTCAATTTCAATCTAATTTCAGTTCTATCATCTCCCCTCAATACATCTTTGACAAAGCTAACATCACAATCTAACTGTACCATTTGTAAGGCCCCTCGTAACACTCCACATAATATTTGCGAGTACCATAATTCTTTGGCTATCTTACTATCAGCAGTAATAGGTAATTCAACAAACTCGGTTAATGGATTAGGTTCAGGTATAATTAAAGAACACGATTTGCCGTCGTTTGACCAATTTTCCACTGTCGGTTGTATATTCAAGAAGATTCTAAATCCCAATTTAGATATAACTTCTGCTGTTTCTTTAAATGTTTGACATCGTCTAATACCTGTCTTTGCGAGAAATTCTTCAATCAATCTTAATCCTATGTTATATCCCATCTTATCTAATTGGTTATTAACTTCAATGTAATTGTTCTGGAAATCACGGCATAGCTGTGCCACCACCGATCCATAGGTCAATGTGAATAATTCAGAATTCTATATGAGTGTTAGTGATTTGAATAACATGGTAAAAACCTTTGACTTCGTACCCAAAAAAATGTGTATATATACATACAATTTTTTCAACATTGTTTTTCCATATATCGTCTCCTGTTGTTTTCTTTGACATAATGTTAAATGTAATCTATGAATAAAGTATTCAAATAAATTGATAGAAGGTTTATTCGACCAACAAAACAAATCAAATCTCAAAAAAAAATAAAAAACAGAAAGACAATAACGTCAGAGAGAAAAAAAAATGAGAGAGACCAAAACGTATTTACCACGACACGCACTCATTCAATAATTCAGAAACATCAACGAAGTAAGTACAGTAGATTATTAGAACATATTAATGCTATTAAGATATTATTAATTAAAACAATTCATTACAAAATATAAACGCTATCGAAATTAATAGTTTATTTGGTACCTTTTTAATTTTGGGGGTATTATTACTTGTTCTTCCCAAAGCCAACAATTAAACTTCTCACTTCTTAACACTTGGGAGTTAATGTTGCAAACTAAATCTCTTTCTTAGTTTCTTTGTCAATACTTTTTTCTTCTTCTTCAATTTCCAATTCCTGTTTTGATTTCAGTTTAGAGCCCGATTTCTTAGCCAAGAATTCCTTGTACTTGGTCAATGTGATATGCTTTTGCAAATCTTTGTATTCATTAACAAACTTGTACTGGGTATTATTCAAAACATCCCAGAATGTGAAAAATGGTTGAGAGAAATTATTTTTGATCCCCCACATTTGATGATGAATATCATGATATACTGAATTGTTTGGGAATATGATTTGGAATATATCAAATGGTAATCTGTAACCACAATGATCATCAACAGTCTTCAAAGTGGCAAAGGTGTACAAAAATATAGATTCACGGTGCGATAATCCTGTGACCAATGAAGCAATACCAGTTCCTAAAGTATCCAAAAGAAAACCTTCAACGGGATCATTGTATAAAGCCCCAAAAGCATAAGGAACATATAATCTGTGGTGTCTGGAATGAAATCTTCTGTACAAAGATTTGTTGATGTGCATAAGACGATGTAGCCAAAACTGCCAAGAGTCAATAATACAAAAGGCTATGAGTATACGCAAGAATGACCATCCATACATATATCCGTAGTAAATAGCCCAATCAGGAACAAAACTAGGCAAGTAGTTATACTTCAAGTTCCACATAGTATACAATTCATACCCAGTCTTAGGAATTGGATCAATACAGTAAACTGCAAACCCGGCAATAGTTTGAATAATGTGTTGGAAAATGACATCACGAACGACTTCATGTAAAGTAACTTTGTTTCTAGATTTCTCTTCTTCGGATGGATGAATTCTATACTGTTCTGCCAATTCGTAAACATCAATAATATGGAAAAACATTGAATAGGACCAATATGCAACAACCGGCACAATCAAGGCAAGTATACCATCAGGTATACCTTTGATCAAACTTGGCTGTTCGGTAATGATAATTTTTTCATAGAAAGTGGGCTGTGAAAGTACCCTCGAGAAGTTTGCTGGTGGTTTGAATGTATTCATACTTGTAGTCAATGTGTCCAAGCTTCCGATGCTAAGGATAAGGAACAGGGATAAACACAGAACAAAAATATATAGAATTCCTTGTACTATTTGTTGAAAAAAGAAAAGTAAAAAAAAAAAATTCAGAGGGATACTAAATCAGGCTGAAGAAACGCTTTTATAAATTATATTGTTCCAAACAGACAAAAATGATATCACCAATCTTCAAAGATGTATGGGTATATTGATATAAATGACAAGATGTAAGTGTGTGGGATGACGTCCAAAGCGTGAAATTTTCTGTGTGTGTTTCTTATGCGTATGTTGTGGTGTGTGTAATTTTTTTAATTTTTTTTTTCTATCTGTTTAAAAAATTTAGGCGGATTTGATGATGATGATTAGAGAAACATTTCCCATCATGCGTGTAAATATATTAGCCACCAAAAAAAAAAAGAAACAAGCAAAAATAGAAAAAATATAGGGGGAAAAAGCAAGAGAGAGTGAATTGCCAAATCAAAGAAATTCACAAACATTCAATCAAGAAAAAGAAATCTCACGATTTCTTAGATCAAAAACAACCAACCAACCAATAAAGAATTATCTCCGAAACTAGTTTCCGTATTTTTGAATTTTGGAGTAACAACTTCTCTAATATTGTAGTGTCCTTTGCTTTTTGATTTAATATTTAGATGAACTGAATAAACAACTCTAATGATCGTCAGTAATGAACATTATTTGTTTTAGAAAATAGGAGAGAGAGACTTGGTTTCGTCTAGGCACACCTGCAAGAAATTCGCATATTCTTTCTGCGAAAGTTAAAATTATAATAGTGTGATAAATATAAAATTGACGCGTTTGTTGTTGCCAAGTTTTGGTCGTTCCTGTGCAACAAGGTTCGCCTTGTACAGCAAGACTTTTTTTTGGCAACACTTTTGAAATCGAGCCAGACATCAACTGATATCCCACTATGACAAAACTCATAATAAACAACATCTTCTCACCGATAGATATAATAAGCTTAGAAGCAATCTGTCCATTTTTAAAATGGCCTTATTTCTTAGTTTCTTGGTTTGACAGAGATGTGTCTACTTGTTTCACATTTAACTGCAAATTTCAAACAGTTCATTTTCAAACGTTTAACATTATAAATAAAGCTACAAAAAAGAATAGCAAACAAAAGAATCATAAACCAACTCCATATCTTTCACCTACACATAAATTGAAGCATCTACTTTTTTTCTTCGCCAATTGCAACAACTTCTGGTTCAGTACCAAAAACAATATCGTCATCTTTATCAAGATTGGATTTGGGACCGCTGTAGAACCTGTATCCCCAAACAAAATAGTATATCAATGCTAATAACCAAACACCAACATTGATTACAACTGTGTAATTCATGGATGCTTTATCTACTTTTCTGCTGTCTGGGAACATAGATAACACAATTGCATACACTGACCAACAGATAGTAACAAGATTAATTGCCGTATTTGTTTTGGAACCAAAATGAAATGGACCACTAATGAATTTCCTTCTACCGTATGGCAAAAGGACAAGTAGCACAGGAAGTCCCCACGACAACTGTAAACTAGCGATTGCAAGACTGAAAAGTGCCCCTGAACCTGCGTCCCCAATCAACACCAATAAGCCAACTAAGGTCGATAACACTCCTGCAAAAATACTAGCTCTGATAGGCACTTTAATCTTGGGATTAACGTATTTCACAAAATTATAAACAACTGGTAAACCATCATCTCTAGCAAATGACCAAATTTGTCTCGACAATGCAATCATTTCTGATACTGCCATCAAATACTGACCTACGGCAATAAGCGACATAAATGCAACTGCCCATTTCTTACCAAGTGCATCATAAATAATTTGCGCCATGGCAGAACCGGTGTCTGACTGAAGAACCCGAGAAACATCACCGTCTTTGATGCAAGCAGCACAAACAATACAAATTGCCCAGCCTAAAATTCCACAGGCGCTAATAGAACCAATAATACCAACAGGTATAGCTCTCTGGGCATTTTTTGCTTCTTCACTGCAATGAATTGTTGAATCAAACGAACCTATAGTCCAAATAGCCGGTAACCAACTCAAGAAAAAGGACCAGGCAGTACCGTAGTCTCTGTTGTTGATTAACGTACCAAAAATGTAGCTAGCAGAATTAAACCCGTGCCCTGTACCAACCGGAACTGCAATTAAAAATAACAACACCAAAAACACATTCACAATAATGGAGATTGTCTGTAATAACGCAGCTTGTTTTGTGGCTAAACAACATATAATAGCATTGGACACAACACACGCAACAAAAATACCATAACATTTTGCCCTTGTAATCTCAAATGCCCCATCCTGCTGGATATAGACAGCAGATAACACTTGAACGGCAAAACCATAACTGATACTACACAATCCACCAATTAAGCCCAACGAGTTGGAACAGCCAATCATAAAACTCAATGGCACTCTAAACGCATCAGGGCAATAATAATTCGTGTAGTAGTATAACCCTCCAGAGGTGGGGATGGCACTTCCAAGAAATGCAAGACTTGTACCAACACAAAGGATAAAAATGGATGCCAGGATCCAGCCCCAAACTAAAGCAGCTGGTCCACCTTCTAACCCAATTGATAATACCGAAGATATACTAGGTAACAAACCCATGATGGAGAAAGCAATACCAAAAACTTGAAATGTACTGTAATGACGTCTCAATTCTTGCTTATACCCAATTTGAGCTAACAATTCAACATCACCAGCATTGTGTTGTGGGTCAATAGATCTTACCTCGGATCTGTGTGATATAACATTATGAAGATGATCTTCTGTTCTGGATGTAATAGATCTCATTTTTCTTGTGTGAGTTGTTTAGTTATAGTAAAACCAACCCCCTAAGCATTTTTGAAAACCAGTTAATATGGCTAGGGTTTTATATTGAATTTTTTCTTGTTTTTAATTGGGGGGTGGTTTATGTTGTTTATAGTTTTAGATTCCATTGGAAATAATAATAATAATTACAACAAAAACAAAGACTTAACTAAAAAAATTGTGTGGGAATGCAAATTGCTGCAAAATGGTGATAAGTTGACTGCCAGATTATTTATCTTTGTTTTATTCCGTTTTATCCAGTCCTGGCTCTTCTAAAACCAGTAACTGCATCAAAATCCGAGTTTCATGAATCCTATTTAATAGCTAACTATTAACAACAACGATTCGTAAGTTGGATTATTATTATTTTTTTTTTTTCGCAATCGCCCCACAAACTCAATCCAACCTCCTTCTCTTTTTATTGCAACAACTGTGAACTACATGTTTATAATATACCAATGTACTTAAAGTCCGAATACATTTTAAAAGCTAGCTGAATTTAACATGGTTGAATTTTCAGTGCTTAAGATGCACTGTTGTTTCCTGTGGGGAAATCATATTTTTTGCAAATCCTGAAATAATAAATAATCAAAATTGTGCAAATGTTTACCCAAAATAGATTGATTCTGGCAAAATGGATCTGGTGCCACTTTTAGTTTATCATCTCTCCTCATCACATAACTTGATATTGAAAAAAAAAGATTTTAATGTAAAAAGTACTTGTTGATAATGTTATTGTTCTCCACTTTTGTTAAATTCGTTTCTACCGATAGGAGTATAACTTTTAGCGGAACGTACTAATACGGTTTGTTCTGTTCTGTTTTAATTTAATAACCCGTTTCAATTTCCTTTTTAATTTGACCATTGTAGATATCGTGGATAATGATATTTTGATTAATTCATATGAAGGAACCCTTTTTTTGAGAACTTAGTCTTGGCAGGATCACATTCAATAATTATTCTTATATTGCTACGTATTTAGTGTCTTATTAGTATTCGAGCCAGCAAAAGAAACTACCCCTCTCACCAAATGCTACTCTTCTTTGTAACAATAAAATTTTCTGTTTACGATTTCTCTTGTTGCTCAGTAGTGACTCACTAACAATTACAGCAGTAAAAATAGCTACTAAACACCAGTAGAGCAAAACAGATTCAGAATATATAACCGTTAGCGTCTTGTTAGTTTTTTTAAATGAGGTTATGGTTTGATATCAGCTAATAGACGTATTGCTTACACTTGTATCTATGAAACAATAACCAAATGTGGCCATGAAAAAGATAAATTTCTTTAATATACACTTTTTTACAACCGTTTGTGACGAGAAATTCACAACAAAATGTATATTAATCAAGATTTCCCATTGTATATTATACTAACCAGTCTTTACTGTGACCAAACCACCTCGATTGGGCATATTCATACTTTTATCATTTGAACCAGTCTTCAGCATATATTCATCATACTGGAGCACTGGCTGTTTAGTTTTGTGTACGAATATATGGTTTACGCGAGTTTTAAAAAATGCCTACCCAAATAACAACAGAAAAAAGTGTTACTGTCAAGTCAAATCAAGAAAAGCAAGCACCGAAATCAAGAAACCGTTGTTGATAACGGTATCTAAGAAATAATGACATCTACTAATAAATCAATTTCCCACCTACCGATTTTGCATAATCCATTCCTTAATTGTCTTTTTAACAATCCACAATACTTCAAATCGCCACTCAAAGGTGTCGTGGATGAATTGCAATCCAATCACACAAACTTTACCATATTAGTACCTCCAGCCCATGTATTAAATGAATATTATGATCCAACCACAGAAAGCTCAAATTCAAAGACACTTTTAAAGGAACTATGTTATAACAATGAAGATTTCATTAGATCACATATCATAAATACAGCATCACCCGTTTCTTCCACTATTACTCCTATTTCAAAGGAGCAACTGGTTATTTATAACACTTTGAACAATAAACAAATTCTTATTAAAAATAGAATCATATACACTGGCAAAGGATTTAGGCGAAGCTTGAAATTGAAAACTTTATCGATACAATACTTTAGTTCCTTCTGCGACTATTTCCCCAAGAGAAGCAAGTTTATGATCATCTATATCGAAAGTACTTTGTTTGGAGGCATTCCACCAAGAAAGATGTTACCTCCGCTTCCAGAAGTAAGAGAAACAAATAAAACCGACAAGGACATTGATTCAGTAACATTTGAAAAATTATTGAGAAGTTTCCCATTGTTGTCTAAAGCTGTAAGTGACAAGTTTTATCGATTATTTCACCATAACAATTATCAATTTCGGGTGCTAAGGTACAAGAATCGTAAGAAATTGTCTCATATTAAACTTGAATTTCAGAAAATATTGCAGGAAGCCTTTAGTATTATACTGGACAGTGTCAATGTGGATAACCCAAACAGCGAACAAACCTATAATTTAATAAATCATATAATCAGCATGTACCCAGGGATAGATTTAAATAAATTGGTGCATGAATATGTTGAACTCAACTTGTATGATGTACTATGGTCACAATTGATTTTCCAGTTTAATTGCCCCAATGATGATAAAGAAGCTTACGATCCAGAAGCGATTTTTATTCTCACCAAGGAAAAATATGAAAAATTATCGTGTTTGTCCTTAAATCAATTGGATATTCCTGTAAATAAGCCGTGGCTTATGAATGAATTACATGAACGTATTTCCTTAGGTGTCCAAGAGTTTGAGAAGTTGGCAGATTCATCTATCATGAACCTGGCCGCCAAAACTCAAGTTGTTTACAGCACATTTCGAATACTTACACAGAGGAAAAATGGTAACATCGATCCAGTAATAAATGCAGACACTTTGATTGGACTTTTGATAATGGTTATGATACATTCCAAAATTGAAAATATTGAAGCCCACATTTACTACATTAAGCATTTCAATTCCATTGATAATACTAACGATGGCCAGTTCAACTATATCATGAGTAATTTGGATGCAGTATTATTTCATTTTTCGAAAAAGGAATCTGGGTATTTAGATTTGATTGAGAATTCTAAAAAAAACTATGAGATATGGAATGCCATTAAAAATAATGATTTGGAGAAAGTAGAATCAATTATAGAATTGGTTAATAATGAGTATCCAGAAACTGAATTACCTGAGAATCATTTTCTTAAAAGCAAAAATATCAATGGTGAAAGTTGTTTAATGTTTGCAATAAAGACAAAGAGATATGAAATCTATGATTGTTTGATTAATCTGAATCCCAACTGGATACCCATAGATAGTATTCTATTTGAAAAAAATGTTGTGACCAACCAAAACTTGTTGATGTGTGCATTAATAGAAGAAACTGACTACAAGATTATTGATGATTTAGTCGACATTATTTTGAATAATGCTACATTGGAAGAACAAACAATGTACTTCAATATGACTGACATTTCCGGAAGAAGTGTTGGCCATTATTTGTTTCACAACTACAAGCTTATATCAAAAATTGGCCATTTGATTGATTGGGAAAAAAAGGACAATAACTCACATACACCTTTGTTTAGCCTTTGTAGATGTTACGACCATCCTGAGTACGTTGAATTAATTAGAGCTGGGTTTAATTGTGTCTACAAAAAATATGGTGAAACAGGTGTTGACTATGACAAACATGTTGATAAATCAGGAAACACGCTATTGCATGTTCTTCTCAAGGGTATTCCAGAATCAAAAATGTTATCAAACTCAAATAACTTGGTGAATGTGAATCAGCTCAACCAGCGTTGCCTATCTCCTTTAATGGTATATGTAAAGTACAACAGATTAGAAAACTTGAAAGAAATATTACACGATTCCCGACTCGATTTTTTAGGAGAAGATTTCAAGAATTATTATAATGTTTTTGACTATTTGAGTTTTCTGGCATTGAAATCTACGAAATCTGAAAACTTCCAGAATATTGAGAATGTTGTTTTTAATTATTATTTACAGAACTATTTCCCACGTCATGCTACAGAGAATGTAGCAGCATTGAATGCCAAATATGATGGTGGTAAAAAAGATTGGTTAATATTTTTTAAAAACGGCGATGGGTTTTGCAATTACAAATCATTACGGAATATAAAACAGATACTATATTTAATCAAATTGAAGCAACCACTATTAACCTTCCCCAGTGAGGAATCATTCTGGAAGAACTATGGGTTTGGCATCTCAACTTCACCAATGTTCCATAAAGTTAGGATCAATAGATTGATTGATGATTTTAATTTATTGTTTGAAGGTTTGACTTTTCAAGAGTCGATTAATCAATCTGAATTTTTCAAAACTTTTCTCACTGAATATACTAAAGAAACCCTGATATTTGAACTGAAACAGAGAATCGGTGAACAGCTTGATTTTGACAAACAGTCCTTGGGAGAGGTAACTTACAAGCTAAACCAAATCCAAGAAATAGAATATTTTTTGGAATATTCTTTGAACAATTTCCAAAAGTATGCATATTTGTTTGCCAGGCTTGCAAAACTTGTATGTATTGGTGACAGCAAGCAGGTGGATTGTAGGAATGTGTTAGATACAATTATGCATCGATTCAACAAAACCACAGTTTTTGATGATATATTTACTTATTCAGAAGTAAATAATCAAGCAGGAACTTTGGGTGTGGCCCGAGAATATTTTTATTGGATCCAAATGCATGGTGACGAGTTGCTACATAGCATTCAAAAACTTGTTTCTGACATTAATTCATGGAAACAAATGTACTATTCGATTTGTCATATAAACCTGGAGTTAAAGCTAATGGAACCCCACAATACAGTATCGCAAGAACTGCAAGATAATTCCAATGGCCAAGAACTTCTCTCTAGACGCGATAGCTCATTATCTATTAATCCTATCCCTGAAGAAGAGCTTGAAGACGACAATTTGGGTTTTTTGTCAAACTTTGTTGGAACAAGTAAAAAGGCAAGGTATAAGAAACTAGTAGTAGAAAAATCAGAAATTGTCAAAAATATAATGAAGCTAAATTTGGAAATCAAATGGTCACATGAATTAATTGCTGCAGAGATATCTGATTTCTTAAAGTTTAGAACTGAATTTTTAAGATTCGGTATAAAGAGATATATTTCTGAAGAAATTAAACTGTTGAAACAACGCAGCACTGAATTATCAAAGTATGTATTTTTAGTCCGAAAAGACAAATAGAATATACAGAAGGGTAGGGTTGACTGTTTTCCTTTTGCCCATACATTTTCATCTTCTTTTTGATTTTTTTTCTTTTTTATTTTTTTGCAGTAATTTTTCCATATTGTATAGAACATTCTGGAGGCAATAAGAAGAAGAAAAAGCGATCTTTATTTCGTACGTTTCTAGTAGTTTTTTTTTTGCCAACAGAAAGGTGACAAAAGAGGCGAACAAAAAAAAATCTAGCTTTCGTAATTCAATTTTCCAAATCCATAGACAACACGTTTCCAAAACACTTTTCCCCACATCATCTAACCTATATTTCCTGATGTCTTCAACCATTACTAACAAGGATATTGCTTTATCCATTATTGACTTTTTGAAACAATCTGTTGCTAAAAAAGAAGTAGCTGAAGATTATGCTGAATCAATGGATGTTGCCATTGATTGTATTGCCGATGCATTTGAAGTCAATAAGAAAGATGATTCCAAAACCTTAAAAGACGTTTTTCACGGAAAGTCGTTGTCAGAATTGCTTAAATCCTCTGTTTCATCCAGCTCTACATCTGAGAAATCGGAATCTGTTCCAGCGGAAAAGGAAGTTGACGCTGACACCAAGGCTAAAGCTGATGAATTGAAAGTACAAGGTAATAGAGCTATGGCTTTGAAGGATTATCCAGAAGCTATTGCTAAATACACCGAAGCCATTGGTTTGGATCCAAGTAATGTTGTTTATCTTTCCAACAGAGCTGCTGCTCATTCTTCTTCCCAAAAACATGACAAAGCAGTAGAAGATGCTGAAAAGGCTATTAAATTGGACCCAAACTTTTCTAAAGCTTACTCTAGATTGGGTTTAGCAAAATATGCCTTAGGAGATGCAAAGGGTGCCATGGAAGCATACAAGAAAGGTTTAGAAGTTGAAGGAGAAACTAAATCAGATGCGATGAGAAAAGGATACGAAACTGCAAAGAAGAGAGTTGAAGAAGAATTGGAAAATTCCATTTCCACTACCGATAAATCAGGTGAAAGCTCTGGCTCTAGTGAATCTGCAACTGGTGCTGGTGCGGGTGCAGGTGCAGGTGCAGGTGGTTTACCTGACATGAGTAGCTTCTTGGGTGGAGGTGGTGGTATGCCAAATCTTGCTGAGATGATGAATAACCCTCAAATCATGCAAGCTGCTCAAGAAATGATGTCCAATCCTGCTGCTATGCAAAATTTGTTTAGCAACCCAGCTGTGAAACAAATGGCACAACAAATGGGGTTGGGTGGCGAAAATGGTCCTGACTTGTCTAATATTATGAACAATCCAATGTTCAATCAGTTTATGGGAGGAAGAGAAAACCAAGGTGATAAGCCAGAATGATTTAATTAGAACAGGGTAATTGAAGTACTTTTTTTTGTTTGATTTGTTATATAGCTTTCTTTCATCTGTGTAGAAAATGAACTGCAACTAATTTCAGCCAATTATTGGGATCTAGAAGCTTACGAAGGATCCAATATGTTAACGAAAGGAGAGTATCGATAGAGTAATTTCAGAAGCATAATCCACTAAAGGCACAGTTCACATAGATGGAATGGAGACTATGCATCTATAATCATGTCGCTAGTTCTTGTAAAAATTCATGTACGAAAATGATTACTTGAGCTACACATTGTTCAATAATACCCCAAACACTATCTGATATACCCCTTTAATTTGTGGTCTTATACATCTACCCACTTTTTTCTTTTAGTTGCGGGGAAGTCATCAAATCAAAGAAAAAACAATCGTATAAAATATGGGAGGTGTAGAACTTAAAAAAAAATATAGCGATGACACACAACTTAAAAAATTGTTAAAACCTGAAAATCTTTTAGAATCTAAGCATTAATGTTTTCTAAACTGGGTGTGAATAGAGTGAGACAGCTTATATTAAAACGTTATACACACCAGACATCACAGACGTCACAGACAAATGTATTAACCCCAACCTTCAGTGTTGATCAGATCAGAGATTTACCTTATGTGGACCATGTTGACTTGGTTTGGAAACAACTCCTACCTTACAAAGTGAAGATTAATAAACGAAAGACACCGATATTGTTTTTACATGGACTATTTGGATCTATACTGTCTTTCAATTCGATTGGGAGACTGCTCAGTGCAGTAGTGAAACACCCCGTTTATGCTGTTGATTTAAGAAATCATGGAGACTCTCCTCGTGCCTTGCCTCACACATACACGATCATGGCTCGAGACATTCATAATTTTATCAAGCAAAGAAAATGGGACGAGTGTATACTTGTGGGCCACTCCATGGGTGCCAAAGTTGCCATGATGGTTAGTTTATTATATCCTTCATTAGTTTCCAAGTTGGTGGTGGTTGATAACACTCCGCATTCCAGACCACTAAACCATCAATTTTACAAAGACTTGTTGGGAATGTGTGAAGTAGAGGTTAATGGCCATCAATATAAAACTGCCAACAAGAAAACTGTAGGGAAGATATCTCAAATCAACCGTTTTTTAACTCAATATGAAGAAGATCATAAAATGAGACAAATATTGACAGGCAATTTAATGACTTGTTTGAAACATTTCAAAAATCGAAAGGATATAAATCACGAAAAAGAGGTTTTCAAAATGCCAGTAATGAATTTCTACAAGTATGATATATTAAGAACTCTTGGTGGGTGGCCCCAGCTACCACAAGTGCAGAAATTCGACAAGCCGGTATACGTAATGTACGGCAACCAAAGTGAATTCGTCGCACCCCAATTTCACAAAGAATTTTACAGGTATTTCACCAATGTGAAATTTCAAGATTTTGATAGTGGTCATTGGGTTGCCATGGAACAACCTCGGCAATTTCTCAAAAAATTGGCCAAGTTCATAGACTATGATGAGTATTGCAAGTTCAAGCCGAATAAAGTTCGATATGTAAAGTGGTAATCCTAGGCTGTCAATGCGCTATAAGGATGATGGTGATTTGATTAGACTTAAATATATGTCAGTGCATTTGACATATACATGTTAATATGTGTGTATAAATAAACAACGTTGACAGAAATGTGCCTTTATCGCATGAAAATATTGAATAGAGTTAGTTATCAATTGGCGACAAGCTTTTCACGAATTGCGCTCCTTCTGCAAACTATATGAGTCGGATCATAATTGGAGTTGTTAATAGTTCATCTGATGCCAGTGCTATTACTTAACAAATGAATCTTTTGTGTGATATTCCTCCCTACAAAAATAAACAAAAAAAAATGTTTGAATTCTGGCATTACAGGGCCACTCAATCTTGAAATATATGTGGTAGCTGAATAGTTTGTTTCTTTTCTAATAATGTCAGTCAGGTATAGTAGTAGAAATGTCAGTATATGTCATTTTAAAAAACTAATAGAGAGAATATACACCAGAAGATTGGGGGCATAATTTGAAACAGCATCTCTATATCACATCGACAAAAATTTGTGTAATCAAATTAAGCATATTGGGATGGTAGTTTTTTTTTTGTTGTTTTGTTTTCTGAACACATTGCTTACTTTTGACAAATAAATTTAGCTCTTTCTGTTTTAATAGCAGCGAATAGGAATAGCAAATATATTGACTCAACAACGACATCTACATATTGTTATTGACTGACAACTTCTTGCTTTAAATAGAACATCATACCATAGCCAGTCTACTGCCACAAAATAATGTCGGAATACTCGGGCTCCAACTCAGAAGACTTATCCTTACCTAAGGCAACAGTGCAAAAGATAATCAATGAGATCCTACCAAAAGATATAGGCATTGCCAAAGAAGCACGAGAAGCAATAACAGAATGCAGCATTGAATTCATAATGATGCTATCTACACAACTGAATGATATTGCAGAGAAAGAAGCTAAGAAAACCATTGCATCAGATCACGTAGTAAAAGCATTGGAAGAATTGGATTTCAAAATCTATCTTGATATCATTAACAAGATATTGGACGAACACAAAGAGCTCTTGAAGGGTAAAGAGAAAAGAAACAACAAATTCCAAAACTCGGGGTTGACAGAGGAGGAATTGTTGAGACAGCAAGAAGAATTGTTTAAAAAGTCGAGAGCTCGTTTGCAAAACCAATCAGGGTCACCTACAGCCAAACCTGAACCTAATTAGTAAGGATTATCACCCTTTCTGGTTTTCATTTGTTTACCATGAATATATAGTCTGATATTACTCCAAATTAATTTCAACTGTAATATATATATTGTAAAAAATCAACTTTGTAATTTCGATTTGAAAAAATATACATAAAAAGACTGGCCTTTAATATTGCTATACTTTCAGAAGCAGCGTGTGTTTGTTGTAGCTGTAATGTTTACATTTGCAATACTGGAAACCTTTCATAATAAACTTCATTCGCCTAACCCAAAATCAACTCATAGATAATAATGGTAATATTCACTACTATCAACGGAATTCTCATCAAAGTTCTGACTGCACTTATCAAGTTTATTAGTTTGGTCTTCACTGAGCCATCGGTGTTATCCAAGCCACTGTTAAACTGATTAAATTGCGCTTGAATATTGCCATTATTTTGTTGTCCAGTTGTTGATCCCCATCCGATTCTGTTCAAAAATCTATCTTCACTTAGCACTGCAATTCCATTAATAACAAGCACAATCACATAAAATAATTTACCCAAACCAAACATCCCTGTCGTTGATACTATACTGGCACAAACAATAAGACTTTAGTATAGTTGTGGACTGTTGTGATCTTAGGAATTGGTTGACTTTTTTTTTTTACTCTCTCTTTGCACAATTCAAAAATTAAATGCGTCCACATCAAATAAACCAACTGTTAGTTTTCACTACACGCAAAAGATAGTAAAGTATAAACATCTTCTCTGAAACAATTCAAACTTAATACTATAATATATGACTGTGAAGCTATCGCATCATGAAAATGATAACAGCAAATAGTTCCAAATAACAACTGATTGGGGTTTCTGTCTAGATAGTGGATGCTAAATTTTTTATTGATAAATTTTTAAAGATATGAGAGAATAAATGAAATAATTGCCATTGGCTTTTTAGAATTGGTTCATTAACTCAGTTCAGTGATAAGTCAGTATTACAAAAATTAGGTTTTTTTGTCGAATAAAACTTGTTATAACATTCGATATTGATATGGAGGCTTTGTTCATACGTGATTTGTGGCAATATATTTACTTTTATCAGGAACAAAGCAAAAATGCTATACCGGGTTTTAAATTAGATCTAAGATAAACGTTCAACTTAATCTAAATTTCATGCATTACTAAAAGGGTATGTCTTAGCGGTAGGATAGATACTAACTGGTTGTTAATGAATGGCATCTGGCATTCACGTAGATAAAGGAAGTAGAATTTAATAGATAAGCTAAACACATAGAGCAATTTTTTTTTGTTTTACTTTTGTGTTATTGTTGAGCAAAAGAAATACAATTTGCAATCTGTAGAGCAAAAATTTAATGACAATCTTCCTGGCGTAAGTTTCAGAATGAACACCATTGATATATTTACCAGAAAGTCATTTGTGTTTGAAGAAACTGGCTATGAAAGAGATTTCGACAATCAAATAGTGGTGAAAAGTATCATAGAGTTATGATAACATTAATAATAAAATATAAAACACTATTGGTTGTCTGTTGCAAACGTTGGCCTTCATTAGCCTAGAGATAGAATTTTATTATCATTCTGTATTTCAACACACGAAGAAAACTTACCCCTTCATTGAACCTGATATTAGTCTTTACATTAAATAAACGTTTGCTATTTACCAGAGTTTCTTACTCACAATTCTATAAGACTATCCCTATTTCCATCTGTGACTTGACCACAGGAGGATAACTTCTTGGTGTAATTAACAAATAAGCCACAAATTTAACGCTATCTTAGCGGGGATTATATACTGTGGGGGATGCAAAACAGAATAATTTTAGAACAAACTATAGGTGAACAATTGTTGTAGATAATAGAGACTTTTTTTTCTTTCAATTTTGTGTATTTCTCTTATCTACAATAATTCAACTTGGGGCATAAAAATAATTGCAATCGATTTTCACACGGAAAAATACGGTAAAAATACCACAATAAAATAGCAAAAAAAAAACCACTGGTTTGTTACTTTCCAAAGGGCTAGTTTAAATTACCATAAAGAACATGTGGTATATATATTGGACGATGTTGAAAATCAAAAAATTGAAAAAGAATTCCTTCGTTTTATACTTTTTAGAAAACCATACTTAATGAACGCAATCAAATCACGAACAGAAGACCATTTTCATCAATTGTCCACAATACGATCTCCCACAAGAGACATTGACCCACAACACAATGCTGGTGATGTTGAATTGTTAGCTCAAATTGGGTACAAGCAAGAATTGAATCGTCATTACAGTACTTTGCAAGTTTTTGGTATTGCTTTCTCCATCATGGGTTTGTTACCTAGTATAGCGTCAGTTTTGACTACAGGGTTGGAATCTGGTCCAGCTGGTTTGGTATGGGGTTGGTTTTTGTCTTCAATCTTTATCCTTTGCATTGGTATAAGTCTTGCATTTCTTGGAAGTGCCATCCCCACCTCTGGAGGGTTATACTACTACACGAATTATTATTGCCCTGATGCGTTTAGAGTGCCATTGAGTTTTATGATTGGCTGTTCCAACTCGTTGGGCTTAATTGGTGGATTGTGTAGTATCAGTTATGGTTTTGCCGTTCAAGTGTTATCTGCTGTCTATATCCAGCAGGATGGGGCATTTGAGATTACCAATGCAAAGTGTTATGGAATTTTTGTTGCATGTGTTGTGTCCAACACTATTATATGTTGTTTAGCCACAAAACAAGCTGCGTTATTACAGACAGTCTCCATTATTGCGAATGTGTTTTTGGTGTTGTTATTTTTAATTGCAGTTCCAGCAGGTAAGGGTGGTGATTTTAACTCACGCAGTTTTATCTTTAGCAATTTTGAGAATTCTAGAGATTATGGTACAGTGTGGTCTTTCGCATTGAGTTGGATGCCAGCTATCTGGACTATTGGCGCATTTGACTCCACGATCCATTGCAGTGAAGAAGCAAAAAATGCCCAGAGAGCTATACCTGTTGGTATTATTGGTTCTATTAGCGCCTGTGGAATTTTAGGCTGGGCAATTTGTATTGTTTGTGCTGCTTGCATCAAAGACGGTGATGTTTCTCGGGTTCTTCAGTCAGACACCGGTTCTGCCATGGCGCAAATTATTTATGATGCACTTGGTAAGAAATGGGCAGTTGCATTTATGTCGCTTATTGCCGTAGGTCAGTATTTGATGTCTGTGTCAATTATGATAGCCCTTTCTAGACAAATTTGGTCTTTTGCAAGAGATGATGGTTTGCCGGTTGTTTATAATTTTGTTAAATACGTTAATCCCAAGATTAAAGTACCCATAAGAGCTACAATGTTTGCAGCTGCTTTAGGAATATTATTAGGATTATTGGTTTTGATCAATGGAACAGCAGGATCTGGTGCACTTTTCAGTCTTGCTGTTGCTAGTAACGTTCTTTCATGGGGACTTCCTGTGTTGCTCATTCTTTTACCTTATGGGAGAAAAAGGTTTATTCCTGGACCATTCTATTTTGGATCTACCATAAGTACCCTCATCAATATTGTCAGTGTTGGTTGGACAGGATACGTTATTGTTTTGTGCATGTTCCCTGATTCCATTACCGTTGACAAGAACTCCATGAATTACACGGTAGTCATTAATGTTGGTGTTTGGTTATTGGCGTTGATTTATTATTTCGTTTGGGGCTACAGATTCTACACAGGTCCTAAATCCAACCTTGAAGAAGATTTTGTAGAAGGTGTCAGCACCGGCAATGTCGATGAAGTCTTGAACGAAAAAGTCTAGACTTTCGTACTTTTTTAGCTGTTTTTTTTTTAATACATGTTTTAGATAGATAAATGCTAGTAGGGTCTAGACAACGAACTATTCAAAGAATGGAGATTTCGCTTGAAGATTTAGCAGTTTTGTTATATTCCTGGTTACTACTTTTCGACATATACAGATTCTATGCTCACAGTTTTATAACAGTCTAATATAATGTGCCTATAGTCTAACAGCTGATACCTTTCTAATCATTGTGCTTCTCGAAAGAACATCTTGGGTTTAAAACAGTATTGCAGTTAATTTTAGTAATATTAAAACCCTTCTAGATTGGCGCGAAAATATTTCCAAAAACCATCCAAATGAAAACAAACAATTTCTTATTCTTCTTTTTTAAATCATTTGATTAATACCGTTTTTCTACATCCTTCCGATACAAAATATGGAGCAAGAATTACTCCTCAAAGGCAGAAAGAAAGACTCTATTGAGCAGTTTATTAGTGGCTCCCAGCTATTTCTTGAGAATGGTTTGTCGCAGCTTCGATACATGGTACTAGTAGAAGGATTATCAACACCTGAAGGATACGATCAGTGTCCATACCGCTCATATGTATGGAGCATACTATGTCGAGTTCCCCCATTCCCAACTGAACAGTATTTGCAATTGCTAGAAACCTCAAGTCAGACCCTCCCAGATGAATTACTAATCAAAATAAAAAATGATACTTTTCGTACTTTGATGAACGATAAAAAATTCCATCTGAAAGTGAACGAGGAATCTTTGATTAGGATACTATCGTGTATTGGAATAACTACGGAAGTTGGCTATGTACAAGGTTTAAATGTTTTATTGGCACCCATCGCATACGTTTGTCACAAAAGTGAACCTCAGGCATTTGCAATCTTGCACAATTTGATAACCAAGCAAATCCCATTATATATTACTCCTAACATGGAAGGAGTCCACACGGGTTTGCAATTGGTTGACGCAGTTTTGAAAATAATAGATCCTGTCTTGAGTGACTATCTAGACTCTAAGTTTTTAAAGGCAAAGATATACGCTTTCCCTTCGATACTAACTTTATGTGCGTGTACTCCGCCTTTGAAATCAGTTTTGAAACTATGGGACTTTCTATTTGCGTATGGCACTCATATAAATGTGCTCTTTGTTGTGGCACAATTAATAATATGTCGTTCGAGCATTTTGGAAAGTGAACAACCAATGAAAATCTTGAGAACTTGGCCAAATTTAGAAGAAAATGAAATCATAAAGTTGAGTCTCAGTTTCATACCTGAACTACCAGAGAAGCTCTATGATCTAATAGCTAGACATGGTTACGATAGAAAAGTTCCTAAAGAATTGGCAAGATTTTTAGAAGAAAAATAAACATCAATTCGGCACATGGTATGTAATACAAACAACTATATTCCCATCAAAAAATCATCAAAATCATAGAAAGTAGCCAACACCGTTCTATCGTTGTACAGTTTACCTGCCAACTCCATCATGGCCGCCAATGCGATCTTTTCATCTTTAAATTCGATGTATATAGTGCCTAAACCTGTGGAAGTGTTGAACTGTAAAATTCCAGGCGTATGATTACGTGATGGTCTAGGAATTCTGACATTTACAACCTCACCATATTTAGATGCCTCATTATACATATCATTTCTGATAAAACTGTAGGTGGCATCATCTGCTAATTCTGATTCAGTGACTGCATTTAACAATCTAATAACTCTCAGCAGCGGATGTGGCGCCACATTCTTATTTTCCACCAAGTTTTTCAAACTATGGAAATCGATAGGGCCCTTTTGAATTGGCGTCTTATTAGGCAAGATACATGAATGGAACGCACGAGTTATAAATGGCAATCTCCTCAATTTGCCAATCACATCATTAGAGGAGTCTTTGAATTCAACAAATACCAACCCAAGCAAATTCTTAGTTCCCTTTTGTCTTAAAAACTGAATTCCTTGCAATGCGCCAACATTCTTTTCTAATGATTCAATAACTTTGCTCGGTGTTGCGTTAGGTACAATCGTCAAGGAAATTTTTCTTGAATTATCTCTCACAACTTCTTCAATCTCATCTGATTTAACAGGCTCCAAATCTTGAACTACGTACTCACTAGGTCTAGCAATCAATAACTTAAATTTCTCCATTTGTCGTGCAGGAACCTTCTCTTCTTTGTAAGCATTAAACAATAATTCCGTTTCATTCAAGGAGTATATGATAGTTGCACATTCTGCATTGTTAAATTCAATTATCATAAATTTATTGTCCTGAGCTTTTTTCTGCTTCTTAATGTTATTGGAAGACCCTTTTTCAAAATCTATAGCTTTCAAATAATCATTGAAAAACTCAACAAGCTTCAAGTGACTTATTTGTGATAAATCATTTTTGACAATCAACGTTCTGGCGGCTTTCGAATCAACGGGATCAATCCTAGAAGTTTCATTCAAAATATCATCGGAATTATTCAATCTATTTTTAATTGTACCTTCTAATTTGGTGAAATCAATTGGACGTGGGTATCCTGGAAGTGGAAACAACCCTGACAACTTTGCTCTGGCAGCAGACAAATTCTCAAATCCTTCAGGGACTTTATTCCATCTTGAATCAATAACTTTGACTTCTTCTATTGGTTGAACAGACTGAAGGTCTTGTACACGGTTTTGCAAACGGTCGATCTCTTTTAAAATTTCATTTATCAGTTTAGGTTTAGCAACTGAAATAGTACGTGCTCTTGCTAAGCTTGATTGCGGTTCAAATTTACGCTGCCCAGAAAAATTTGGATTGTCACTTCTTTTGGATGATGGTGTATATGCCTCTCCAGAACGATCCCAATCATTACCTCTGCCTCGGTTTTGAAAAGACGAACGTGATTTTTGAAATTTGGGTTGAGAAAATTTCGAGTCGGATTTGCGATTGGAACCATTCTTTTGATCTGGTTTATTGTTGTAAGGTTTACGGGAAGAAAATTGTTGTTGCTGTGATCTTTGAGTATACTCATCAGAAAGTCTTGGTTGTTTAAAAGGCCCTGCGTCATGCTCTTGATTTGATCTTTTCGTACCTCGATTCGCAATTGGGACATCATTTGATCTGTTTGGTTTATAGTGTGGTGGATTATTACCTGTTCTACCGTCATTGCGTCTGGGGTCATATCTTTGATCGTTTCTATTTCTGTCTGGCCCTTGCCCTTGCCCTTGCCCTTCTCTCCCGGAATGTCTCAGCGACTGAGGTGATTGGTGTTGTGACGATTCTCGATTACCCCGTCCAAAATATTTTGGTTGTTCCTCAGATCGCCCTGGGTGTTGAAACCTCTTATTCTTGTCGCCTCTTCCATCATCTCTTCTATCATTATAGCCGTCATTGCGATTGTCTGGGCGTCTAGGATCCCCTCTGTTTGGCATTGCATCACTTCTTCTACCTTGATGTTCATTATAGCCTCGTCCGCGATTCAATGGTGGCTCATTTCTATTGGGCTGGTTTCGGAATGATGATTGATTGTTAGTATCATCATGGAAAGGTGCTCTTCGTGAATAGCTATTAGCTTGTCGTTGAGACGATGACGACATACTAGATGATCAAATTGATATGTTCGTCGTGAAGATGGTTTATGAAACAACAGAAAAACTTCCATCTTGATTTTCTCAACTGATATTTTGTAGTTTTCTTCTTCAAGTTTTGTTCCCTGAGGCACTACTTTTTCAGGGGTTAGGGCAAGTGCAAAAGAAATATCCCCTTCCCCCATTATCAATTGGACATGTGGTGGCTGTAAAGTTACATAAGTTCAGAAAACCAGGATTTGTATATTTTCAACACTATACATGTTCTAGGAAAATTTTCTATAAATTTCTGATACTAAATAATCATAATAATTAAACCAACTAAATTCCTCTACAATTCATCATGCTCCACATCAGGTTTCTTTTTATTTTCGGTTGATGAGTTTTCATCTACAGAATTTGTGTTTTGCTCCAAAGAGTCATCGGTTGTTGTTTGCTTTGGAACTTCTTCAACAACTTCATCTTCTTCCTCAATAATTTCAACTTCTTCAGGTTTGGTTTCTTGTTCTTTCTGCTCTTCTTTAGCAGCTTTTTGTGCTTCTCTTAGTTTCCTCCTAAGTTCCTGTTGTTTTTTCCTCTCTAATAACTGTTCAAAGTGTTTGTTAAATAATTCCATTCTATCTAAATGAAGACTCTCAATTGATATAACATCGGCAAACATATCTGCAACACCCTTTGCTAATTTCTCATGATAAGAGTATAATTGAGATTTGGCCACTTTTGAGAAGTCTTTGTCATCGTATTCTAAAACTTTGGCAATTTCTGTAATGACTTGCTTGTAGCTTTTCAAAGTTTTATCAAAAGATAACATTTTGTCTTCTCCCTTACCAGTAAGTATTTGTTTGATTCTTTCATTTGCTTTATCAAAATCGAGCCCGGCATCTTCGTATTTTTTCCTCACTTCGGAGATCTTAGTGCCAAATTCCAACATACTTGTCTGAATTTTCATAATCAAATTTGAGCTATCGTCGTATAATTTCTTTAACCCTTCTTTAGACAAATCAGTGGTTGCAATTTCCTTGTATCTTCTCACTTCAGAAAACTTGCTATTCACTTCATCAACTTTTGAATTTAATTCATCTAATGTCGAATCATCGCTTTCAAAGTCCAACCACTCGATCAAATCACCGACAAAAGTTGTTGTTTCTTCAAGATCTTGCTCTGATAATTCCTGTAATAATTCTGAATGATGTGTTTCAATGAACTCGCGCAATTTGTAACATTGACCTTCTAATTCGTTCTTGATGTGATCTGTAGCAATCTTAAGCTCATCTTGAGCTTTCAAATATGCCAATTTATCCAATAATGATTGTTTGGCAACTCTACCAATAGGTTTTATATGAGGGTAAGATGGTTTGGAAACTGGAACATAAATGACTTTTGGAGATCTCACTTTCTTTGATGAGTTAGAATTTTTGGTGGAGTTGGTGGAATTTTCTGGTGTTGACTCTTCTTGATTATCAGAACCTTCATCGTTTTCGGAGTGACCCTTCTTCATCAATTTATCAAAAAAGGATCCTTCTTTTCCAGAAGAGCATTCGACTTCAAGACCAACTAAGTCAAATATTTTGTTATTATCCAACGAGAGCTTGCCAAATATATTCTTATCTTCTTTTGATTTGCAGTCCAACTTTTTTGCTTTGGATAAAAGATCATCAAAATTGTATGATTTAATTAAAGCGCCATTTTCATATAACGAGATAGCAATCCTGTCCTCACTTATTTTCCCTAAATGAACTCTGGTGGTATTTCCTATAGTTGCACCTTTTGCAAACACGACTTTAATTTCTTCTTGATCATTTAAGCCAACTTCAAAATTTGAAAAACTTTTTTCCAATAAAATCATGTCTTTACCGCTGCTGACGCCAGCCTTTAATCTCAATGCTTTTGCTGTGGTCCCTAAGGCAGAACTTTCATCCGTATTCACTGATTTCGAGATTTTATTCTCACCAACTAAAGTGGCAATATGCTTTTGGATGAAAGGAACCCTGGTAGATCCACCATTCAAAATAACGTATTCAATATCGTCCACCTTCAACCCAGCTTCCAAGACGGTTTTCAACACCGGGTCTGCAATGTGATTCATTATGTCGGCATTGATATCTTCAAATTCTTGTCTCGTGATGGACAATTTGAAATCTTTCTCATTATAAACAGACTCTAAAGTTGTTTGAAAATCGCTATTGGCAGATAAAATTATCTTGGCTTTTTCAGCAGTATCTTGTAATCTTGCAGCAATTTTGTCAGTTAAATCGGATTCTTCTAAATTAAATTGATTCAAGAACTTTTCCAACACTAATGAGTAAGCACTATTGGTCAATGCTTTACCTCCAAGCATTTCGTCATAACCAATACTTTCAATTTCCAATACAGATTGCCCAATGGATTTTGGAGTAAACGAAAACAATGTAGTCGTGGTATATCCTGCACCAACATCATAGATCAAATAATAGTGTTTAACATTGTCGTACAGATCTTTATCCAATTTCTTGTTGGTGATGTAATTCAAGGCAACAGAAGTACCTTCTTCGACTAATCCCAAAACATTGGAAAAGTTGGCCAACGCCAAGGAGTCCAAATAAGCTTGTCTGACAGCTTGGGACGCAAAAGGAGGAATCGATACTGCCACATCCTCAACTAATGCAGCCGCATGTGGATTTGCTTCCAAATCATTCAACGCACGGGATTTGATTTCATTCAAATTCATAGCCAAAATCTCTTCGACTGAAAACTCTAAAGTCGAATTATTAAATCCTAAATCAAATTTTATTCCGTTTCTTGCTTCATCTGCAACTAATTTAACAAAATGATTTTTCAAATATTGATTCACTGAAGGATCATTTATGCTTTTTCCTAATAATTGCTTCAAATCCAAAATACAATTGTGTGGGAATCTGGTTACTAAGGAACCCATTTGAGATCCGTATACTCTTTCCAAGTCATTATTCGATACTTTTCTAATGCATAAACCTGATAAGTCCTTTCTCTTCCCTTCATCAGTTAATACAATTTCAAACGGTACACCTGGTGCGAGTAGTACTGCTTTGGTGAATTGTTGTCCATAATCAATTCCTAATATTGCACAAAAAACAATGGACAATATATAAAAAATAAATAGAGATCCCTTCATTCTGTATATGTGAATAATGAAGGAACAGTAATTGGGTTGGTGATGTAAAATATCTTGATTAGGTGTTGATTTAATGTAAAAAAAAAAAATAGAGAGAGAAAGAATCAAGTAGAACACTAAAAAAGGACAACTCAACTAAATTCCAATCCTGGAGAGAGAATTACTTAGAATCGAACAAACTGGAAGGAACGAAAAAAAAAAAAAACAATTGGCACTGAAAAATTTGAAGAAAAAAATTTATGTTCAACCTTCATATGCAGATCCGTCATAAAAAGGAATTATTACTGTATTAGGAAATAGTGTTGCCCCAGTAATAACGACTCTATGAAAGATGGAGCATTAAAAGATGTTCTCCTCGATTGCTGGTATATTTGTTTATACCAATATTAATTCCACTATCTTTATCTAGAGTACAAAATTGTAAGAGACCTTCAAGCATGGGGGAAAGAATAACAATGTACTTTAAATAGAGTTTTTTCTGTCTAAGAAATCATGCTAAGAAATACCAATGATATATAGGGATAAGTTATTTGATCTGCTTTGTAAGATAAATACCTGAAAGGCATACCATCTATATTCTGTGCATATGAACAAATATCTTTCTGTTGATTAAATATATTGTTATGTTGCACTGTGAAACAAGAGGCAAATACAATTTTGTTATTCTGATGTATGCATTACAAGCACTTTGCATTGAAATATTCACATATATATGTACGTATATCCTGGTTTCAACTTGCTTAAGCTTTTTTTAAAGCATGACTTTGCTCTTCTGTTTCTTTTTCTAGACATCCGATAATTTTGATTCATCTAAGTTATATGATAAACCTCAAAGTTGATTTTTCCAAAAGAATCCGATTTTCAAATTATCATCCCAGTCATGTCTGAAACAAAACTCAAGCGAACATTCAAAGAGCCTAGCACCACCGTCCTGGTAACTTCAACCAATGTTTCCAACAAAATAGATCCTGATAATGAGGTTGCAAATAATTCAAGCAGTAGCACGCAGGCTAAAAGAAATGGTTTGAGTGATCTGGTTCATTCGACTCCTCATAAGAGAGTCCCAAAACTTGAAGATACCACTTCAAAAAAAGTCTTTGCTGAATTGTCCAACAAAACTGTTGAGAAGAAGTCAGAAAATGAATCGTCTTCTTCCTCTTCTATAAATAAATCAGACACATCTAAAAAGAGAGAAGAATCTAAAGCTAGCTCAGAAATTTTAACAAAGCCCAAACATCACTTTAGAAGAGCTGAAAACAAAAATCCCGATAATGGGGGGAGAAACAAAGACAAAGAAAACTTGCTGTCCTTACTGTCAAATTCAAATAGTCTTCCTCAACAACTATTTAAAATTCAGGCAACTGTGCCACAAACCACCGCCATTGTTGTTGATCCAGGAAACGACACTGTTCCCAGTAATATTCCCCTGGATAAAGAAGCAATCGATGCTGCTAAATCAGAAAAAGAGACAAACAAATATGAACATCAATCAATTGATGCCACGAGCAACGAGCAAGCAGTATCATTATCTGAGGATTCTTTTCCAATGGCAACTACTATCATGATGTCTCTGTTACCAAGAAAAAGAAAATGGCCTAGCTCTTTAAAATCCTTGTTTTGCATTAACTCGATAGTGGAGAGTAATAAAATAGAATATGAAGAGTCTGGTGTTTGTGATTTACAAAAGCTTCCTGAAATATCAACACAATATCGACTTAAAGAAATAAACGGGTTTGGGGTCTTGTCCACAACGCAGTCACTTACTCCTGCAAATCAACAGATCTATCAAAAATTGGTTGCTACGGGACTAGAATTGAGTTTGGAGTTCTGCAGATACTTGGAAATATTAAATGAGCGGTCCATGAAACAAGACATTAAGGATTCATTTCTGATTCAATTTGGTCGTATTCATTCAGGGTTGCCCTTCACAACAAATCATACTAATAGTGACGCTACCAAAGAAGAGCTTTTGCACATAGGTGAGTTATTTGACGAAGTTTTCAACAATAATAATACCGTTTGGATTGCCAACAAATTTGAGTATAATTCATTTGGTCGAAAATTCAGGAAGGCGATTGTAGAGACGTTGGAATCAGACTATCAAATCAGAATAAGTCATCGACGAGATTTGTTTCCTCGACAAATGATAGCAGCTAGTTTATTCCAATGGAAGAAAAACATACATCTTCCTGAATAACTGTGTATTGAAATTGCTCATCTACGATTAGTTAAATAAAAAGTCTAAATTGAAAATGATTGAAGCTGGAAGCTTTGATATGAGAATCGTAAGTTCTTTTTTTGCATTCGATTAATCGCCATCATCTTAGGTGTGTATCGGTAGCTCCGTTGGAATAGATGTGAGCCTACATTCCATTTTCTTTATTAACGAATACCTTGCAATCGATATCATAGGATATACTTTTCGTCTACCTCTATTTTTTTGAGACTGTTTCTAGTATACTTTGGTAAACTCAATAGTAAACGTTGACATCTCGATGATTGAATTTGCTTGTACAAGTGTGTGTGTACACTGGCCAAAAAAATTTTTTGCAGATCATCATCATCATCATCATCATTCATCCCATCATCACGAAATTGATAGAAGAAAAAAAAAATATTTAATAAAGTTTTTCTAAATTAGTTTCTTTTTAGTTTTAAAAATTCTTGGTGTAAATCCCTCTTTTTTTGAAGAAAAAGATAAAAAAAAACACATACACACCAAACAACTCCGTAGTCATTGGTGTCTACAAATACTCACAACTTTGGGTCCATCTTAATTTTTATATACAAGTTTTCTACTTTTGAGTCCATTTAATAAATTAGCATTTGCAACATGTCTGAATCTGAGAAAATGTACATTTCGTACAATAATATACACCAGTTATGTCAAGAAATAGCCCCTAAGATCAAAGAATTTAAGCCTGACTTGATCATTGCTATTGGTGGCGGTGGTTTTATTCCAGCTAGAATGTTGCGTTCCTTCTTGAAAGAACCAGGTCAACCAAACGTTAGAATTATGGCTATCATATTGTCTTTATACGAAGAGATTGAGAGTGAAAACGGTATTGAAAAGCCAGGTACCCAAGTTGTGCGTACTCAATGGATTGATTATCATCAATCTAAAATTGACTTGGTTGGTAAAAATGTGTTAATTATTGATGAGGTTGATGATACCAGAACCACTTTGCATTACGCAGTCAGTGAATTGAAAAAAGATGTGGAAGAGCAATCAAAAGCCAAAGGTGCAGACCCTAAAGATACCAAGTTTGGTATTTTTGTGTTGCACGACAAGCAAAAGCAAAAGAAAGCAGAATTGCCAGATGATATTATGAAGACTGGTAATTATTTCGCTGCTCGTTCTGTCCCAGATAGCTGGATTGCATACCCATGGGAGTCTACTGACATTGTTTATCATCAAATGAAAGCTGAAGAACAAGGAAACGATGTGTTCCTTCCTTCATCCACTTTAGAGTAAGTTCAGTTAAGTTAACTTCACTTGTTTATTTTTTTTTGTTTTTTTGTACCTATAAAAATATAGAGTTTATTCCTATAATATTCCTGTTTCTTGTATATTTCACATTATTACTACGAGAATTTAGTCAATCTCAATAGCATCTGGACTTCTTGTATGGTTTTTTAGCGAGGGATAGTTAGTATTTTTATCTTTTCTCTTTTTGCTCTGCCTCAACGATTGCCCTGATCCCGAGAATGCTTGCTGCTTCTTTAATTCTTCTTTGCTCTCCTCATCGATTTCCTCTTGTGTTGGTAATACTACTGGGAAACCAAAAAATAACTGGTTCTCAGGTAATGACAATGGAACAGGTGGTGCATCTGGATCCAAGTCGTCAATTCGGTAGTTCTTTGTGCTTTGGTCTTTATCCATGTCAATAGACTTTCCAGACAACTTTTGACCACTTCCAGAGAACTTTGTGGTTTTCCCAGCTTCAGCAACTAATTTGGCATAGTTTATCGATTTGGCCATAGTAGCAGCACCTGCACTTTTGTTTACTTTTGATGGATCAATGGGTTTGCTCAGTGGTTCAACTGTCTTTGGTTTGTACTCTGGTTCGACGTATCCCACTGGCGGTGCAAAATCAGTTTCTAAATCTGTCTCCACCACACATATACCTTTAGATGTGCTGTCAGGCTTAACTTCTAAAACTCTTATCCCATATATAGCATCGTTATAATTAACTTCAATAATGTCATTCACGGTTAAAGTTGAAAATTTTCTCAAAACATTCTCTAACACTGCTTTAGGATCACTTATATCCAAGAAATCAACACTCTGAGGTTCAATTTTAACAAATTTTCCCAAATTCAAATCACAATTGGTTATTTTGATCAAGGATCCAGGGGTGAGTTCCAAAGTATTCATCATCCATTGTGGCAAATACGTTCTTCCTTCTTCAGCAATAAATTCTAAAACTCCGGAATGTGTCAACTTCTCATTCTGTTCATTCTTTATTTCAAACAACATAGGGTACCTTATGTGTAACATAGTTAACTTGTTTAAAGCTGATGGCGGTAAAAAAATCTTGCCACCATAGTTTGCATCGTCTTTTCGAATCAAATCGGGCATCATAGCAATCGGATAACACCGAAAGTATTCTTCAAACTTATTACTTGGAAATCCTGATGATCCAAATCCGGACCCATATATTGATGAACCAAAACCCGAAAACATTGTTAATATATGATGGTTGAGAAAGAAAATAGTTATATTCAAAAGTAGCAATTGCGTATAATTTCTTTTGTGTGTAGGTTTTGATTCTCTTTTTTTCCTTGCACTGAGAGATATTCTTGTTGTGCGTAAAATGATACTTCTAAGTCTAGTTCTTTTGAGTTGGAATATATCACTGCAGCCATTCAACTTAGTTTCTCTATATCCATAACCAATTATGATGCTAAGAGTGAGGGAGTCATATAGAAAATAGAAACTACAAAATAATCTAACTCAAATAAAAAAAAGAATAAAAAACTAAAAGCAACCTAATTTGTAAATAATATTTCTATATAATCAATCTATAAACCCTATTTATCTTGTTTGTTGAGTAATCTTAATTAACTCTTGGATCATCTCTTTCTTATTCGAATCAATTCCTCCAAATAAAACGTCGTACTTGTTTTGTTGCTGTTGAAGTGATAAAAGATTTTGTGCAAAGTATTCAAATGCATTGAGCTGGTCAATTGGAGTTTCCTTCATTGCTTCCAATTCAGCTTCATCAACTTCAAAGTCATCTTCAAAATCAGCGAACTCTTCACCTTCGTCCTCACCATTGTCCTCCATGACCTTTTGCTGTGTCTTTTGACTGGATTCGCTGGATAAGATGGCATTCTTGGCTTTGATGGCACTCGGTAAAGTAGCAATGTTTGACAATAATAAATCGACAGTTTCTCCGATCAAATCCTCTGGTATTAAATTAACAGCATTGTCATTGTTCAAGATAGACATACTTGCTAAAACTTGCAATTTGCAACCGTACACACTTTGAAAGTCGGAGCTGTACTTAATCCACAACTTGTAAAAGTCCACCAAAAATCCTTTCGACAAAATAAATTGAACAGTGACAGCTGGATCAACATATATGCAAGCAAACAATATTTTCAAAATAGACAAATGATGTAGCATGTATCCGTCAAAGGCATCTTGGCTCTCTAATTTAGTGAAAATGTCAAAGATTTCTGGTAAAAATTGTGGTAAGAAGCTTGCAAACCTCTGGTTAAGAGCCAAAACTGTCAACTCGATATTCTCAAAAGCCAGATGTGCAAAAACAGGATCCGTATCTTCGTCTTTCAATATAGTGAAACATACATTCATCAATGCTTGAACACGTTCATCTGCTATAGTAATATCAGGTTGCCCAAATCCTTTGTTAATGATACTTTCAAAAAATGGTTGGAATGAGTCAAAGTATTCGTATGCATAGGTCTCAAACGACTCAATAGCAACCTTGAAAATATTCCAGATAACCGGTGAAACTTCTGGTCTGACAAATAAAATCGATTCTAAGATTTCAATTACTTCTGTTAAAAAGACAATCATAGCATTTTCGAATATAAAGTTAATTAAATCTTTCAAAACAGATTCCAATTGTAAAGCCACGTTGGGGGCATTTGACATCGATATAACCAAGGTTGTTAAGGTGTTCAATATACCAGCGGCTTGGATTTCTTTGTCTGTGTGCCCACTACCATTTGTCTCCAATATCTCGCTTGCGATTTTGATAAATTGTTCAACTAATTTGGATCCCAATTCTACTGCGTATGGTTCCAAATTCTTGGCAAACTTTTCCACAAAAATGTCCATAACATTGGTCAATATGTCACTTTCATATTGCTTTGATTTTTCTAAAAGTATTCCCATCAATTGTGGCGCTTGATCGGCAACTAATTGGGAAACCGAATCTTCTTTAACTAACGTAGACAACGCATCTGCAGCAGTCAATTGTATCGGGAACTGTGCATCGTTGGAGAAACATGTAACAACACTTTGGAAAATATCTTGCAAAATTTTCATATCAGTATACTGATGGTCATGAAACATAGCAATTGTGTCACATGCTCTAGCTGTCAACCACGGAGTCTTGGAAGCACAATCTTGCAGCAACTCTGGATATACAAATGTGAAAAGTAAATTATCAACTTGACCTGCTACGGGGGAAAACTTAGAATCTAATTTGTAAGAAATTGTCGACAAAATTCTCAAACCACCTTCCACTTTCATGGCTGTGTCAGAAGACTCGGAATTGTTTCTTCTTTCAGTAAAAATCTCATTAATAATTTGACAAACCATTCCTATTGTCAGCTTGAACTTTTTGTTGGACAAACGATAAATAAAATTTATTGACGCAACATCTGAGGTGCTTTGTTCACGATTGATATCAAAGAAACGTCTAATGTACTCGTCGGCGTCGTCTTCATATAATTCCACAGTCTCAGGGGTTGCCACTAAAGTAGGTAAAATTACATGTCTGATAATTGCATCCAATTTATCGCTGATCAAAGACCAAGCTGGAGTCTCAATAATTTGCTCTAAGAATGATATCATATGATATAAAGAAATCTCACTGAGCCAAGCTGTTTTATTTGACCATGACTCTATAATCTTCCAATAAGCGTTCAACAATTCAGGAACAAAGTTAGAAATGAACATTTGTGCGAATTGATTTGTTTCTTTGGATTTGGTCAAGTACCCACCCCCGTGTCTACTTAAAAGTCTATTCATATTAGCAAAACACCATTTAACAGTTTTCACTCTTGGGTGAGAATTTCTGCTTTCAATGTGATCTTCTTCCAAAACGTCCTTGGGCAAAGGTTTGCTGATTATCAACACATGAATTTGACACCATTTTCCCAAGTTGTTGGAGTCTTGAAAATATGTTGGCAATGAAGAGTATGAAGTGAATTTGAAAATCTTGATAATCAAGTAGAGCATTTCATCAGCAACCTTGTTGTCGCTTTCGATCGACTTGTTGGCCAAATTTTCCAATTGTGGGAACAATTTCTGAGTAATTTCCTCCAATATAGGATTAACAAAATTGTTCAGCTCAAAACCGGCCCATCTGTAATTTTTGGTGTATTCGTAAAGACAGATCAATCCTGTAAAAACATGATCGATGTTGGATTCATCAGACAATAGTTTCTGGATAATATTGGTTAACTCGTCCCATTTATCATAACTCAAGATAGTGTTCAATGCAGTAGATAATTGTAATCTGATCTGTTGAATTTTATATGTTGCAAACAATGTGGACACCAACTTTTCTTTTATGCTGGATTTTTCAGTCTCTGAAAGGTAGAATGCAGTGTGTTGTTTGTTTTCAGGAACAACCCAGTAATTGACGACTCGGTTTTTGAAGAAAATAGCAGCAGCTGTTTTCACCCCTGGCTGGTTTTCTGTTGCATCAGTAATCAAATCTAATAAATATGCGGTAAACCCTGGTTGTTGTTCGAATGCATGTAATTGTTGTTCACTATGCTTCCTGATTTGTTGGTCTGAAGCCAATGTACCTGTAAGGGCAGCTAATAATGTTTGTTTATCCATTTTCTATTGAAAACTTTTTTTTTGTCCTTTTCCCACTTCTATCAATGTTATTGAGGGTATAGTTTGTTGTTATTGAGGTTCTTACAACTTAGTCTCACCAAATTATAGTTTGTATGGGAATAACTGTTTTGTAGAAGAAAAATTATATGTGAAGAAAAAAGAAAATTTTTTTCTTTGTTGAAATTTTGTATGTATTGTGGGCGTGTCTGTGCGTCTGTGTGTGTGTACCACTGTCATTTTCTTTCTTTCGGTTGAGCTCAGTCTTTTTGTAGCCACTACACGACTAGTTGAGACTTTAGTGTATAATTTTAGTGAGCTTTCTTTTCTCTTTTTTTTTTCCTCTTGTTGGTTTTTTTTTTTCTTCTGCCAGACTCTCTTCCTCATCTATAAATCTCTAATCATCTCGAGTAGATACTGTTAATCTATAACTTCACTATAATGGCACCTACAGAAATAAAAGGGTTTTATGTGTTGCCTCTCAAGTTAACAGGTACCAAATCCATACATTACATATACTTTAAGAAACATGAACTGAAAGGCACTGCCAATGATAACAGATCATTATTTATTTGCAACTTGCCAATATCCACAGACTTGTCTACTATCAAAAAATTTTTTCAGAAAGTAGCCATAGGATCTATAATAGAACTGTTTATAAACTCACTTTTGACTGATTATCCTGAAGACATATGGATTAATTTAACCAAACTAACATCGGACTTGGATTTGGTCGACGCTGTTGATGAACAAGCAAGCAAGTTACCTAAAAACTGTGGTATTGTGGCATTTATAGATAAGGCCTCTTTCACACTAGCCTTTAACTCATTGAAAAAGTTATCATCTAGCCTTACTGAGTGTGAATGGCCAATACAACAGTTCACATCAAATTATTATTTGAAACAATATCAGAAGCAGATACTAGACCCAAATAGCTTAACAGAAGAAGTCTCCCAAGCGTTAATAGATTTTGACAAAGCAGAACAACAGTCAATTGAAGAATTACAACTGCAAAGAAATTTGGTTGATGAAGATGGGTTCACTTTGGTGGTCGGTAGTCACAGAAAAACCAAAGCGGGTATTTTGGGCAAACAGAAATTAGCATCAACCGTTGGAGTTGTGAAAGCTCAATCCAAGATGAAGAGTAAGGAAAAACAAGACTTTTATAGATTTCAATTGAGGCAACGAAAGAAGGAAGAAATGAATGAGTTGTTGAATAAGTTCAAATTGGATCAAGAAAAGGTCAGAATGATGAAGGAAAAGAAAAGATTTAGACCTTATTAGCAAATAGTTGTATATAATTTGTAATGTTATAGAAGTAGCAAAAACTAAAATGCAAATACCTTGAAATATAAAAGAAAAACTTGAACCAACAAAAAAAGATGGGTTGATTGGTTTGTGTGTGTATTTCATTTTTTCTTGGTTGTTTTCTATTTCTAAAGTCCCAATAAACCCCAAACACAGAATGCCAACGAGTTTAAACAGTGAACTAGTACGAGAAATTCATAGAGATTATATTGAAAAGAATTTCCCAAGTGGTCATAACAACACCATCAACCCTCAAGATTTGGAAATCCTTTCGACAATTCGATATGATCCAAATCTTTCTTCCGTTTCCCCATTGACTTATGATGATATCACACCTCAAAATTTCTTCTTACTCCCGGAGCATACTAGTAGATTGCAATTCTCGATGAATTTTTTTCATTTGTTATTCGGGACAACTCCTGATTTCGAAATAACAGAATCTTTTTTATATAAACAACTAGTTCAAGCAATGAGAAAGTTGAAGAAATCGGTATTGTGCTCGTATAAGGTTCGGGGTCTATTCAAATTGGATGGATCGGTCACTTTTGAGTTATATGAAGTTCCTGGTAGACACAATTTGTTAAGTGGTATTTTTCCTGATTTGGGAACATTTCCTGAAGAGCTTGAATTTTTGAGTCATCCTGATGACGAGGATGGAGAAGATGTGAATTGGAAGGTGTATATTAGTGATAGTCCCACTTTGATCTCACCATTTACGTCCTTCAAAACTACAAAGAGAGAAGTATATAACGAGGCAAGGAAATTATTACCTGGTACTAACCCAGGTCAGGAAGAAGTTGTTCTTTTTAATACTCAAAACAATGTCATGGAGGGAAGCATCACAAATATAGCCGTTAAGAGGGAGTCAGACGGGAAATGGGTGACTCCTCTATTAAGTTCGGGTTGTCTCTGTGGAGTTACAAGACACTTTTTGCTACGGAAGAATTTTATAGAGGAAGATAATGTAACACTAGAACAATTAAAGCCAGGTACAAAAGTTTTGTTAATGAATGCTATTATGGGGGTGTTTGGTGGCACTATTGTTGGGTGATGGTAACTTTTTCCTTACACAACTTTTGTTTGGCTTATTTTTTTTAATATTATTCTTTTGTATATTAGTATATCTAATCTATCAACTCTTTTATTTCTTTATCATTGTAGCCCATAATGTACAAAATGTCTGATAAGCTCTTTGTGTTCAAGCAGGCTGGAGCTTGTTTCTGTACTTTAGGTTTAGCATTCCAAGCAATACCAAATCCAGCTACAGACATCATTTTCAAATCATTAGCACCATCTCCAACTGCAACGGCATCCAGTGGATCAATTTTGTGTTTCTTGGCTATGTCTAACAATAACTCAGCTTTTTTTTCTCCATTCACTATAGGGCCAACGGTTGTACCGTTTAAACGATTGGAATCGTCAATTCCCAAGGTGTTGGCAAAAGCATAGTCTAAGCCCAATTTCTCCTTTAAAAATTCAGCCAACGGAATGAACCCTCCTGAACAAACTCCCATTATTATATTTAATTTTTTCAATGCTTTGCACAATTCAGGCACTCCATTTGTTACTTGTATCTTCAATTTCAACTCGTCCCAGATTGATGATGCATCAATTCCCTTTAATAGCAATACTCTTTCAGCTAATGATTGATTAAAATCTAATTCTCCATTCATCGCACGAGTGGTAATTTCCGCGACCTTGTCTTCAATGTCGGCATAACTTGCAATCAATTCGATTACTTCTTGGTAAATCAACGTAGAATCCATATCGAAAATAAACAATTTTTTCGTTTTTCTTGATGATTCTAGCTGGATGACTAAATCAAAAGACTTGGATATAGAAAATTCTTTCACATTTTCTTTGCTAGACTCAAAATCATTAATCAGAATAACATAATCAATTGCACGTGGTGACAACTCTTTGGATGAAACGAGGGTGAAGTTATTTGAGATAAACTCTTTTATAGAATCTAATGTCTCAGTTTCAAATTTACTATCATTGTGTGATATTGCTGTTAGTACGTAGGTCATGGTTGTGAAGAGACAATCAAGTGAAGACTTTGTATTTTGAAATTTTTTTTTTTTAGATTTTTCAGTCACTATAGATTATTAGTTGACAGAGTCAAATTATTGTTGGATCTCGATTTGAGATGGAAAAATACAACTAACATCAATTTAATCAGAATTTCGCATCTAATCCAACCGAAAAACAATAAACAAACTGATTGTAGTAATTTATCTAGCAAAGTTTCTTCCCACAAGGATAAGTAGAGATGTTTAAAACTAGAACAAAAGCTAACAAAATTCTCAATTTACTACAGATGATTATAGGCTTTACTCTAAAAATGTATTATCTATAAAAATTTATAATGCAGCTTGTTCTAATCTAAGGTCGTATTCACTCAACCCAATCTTTGATCCCAATCTTCTGAAATTCTCCATGTAGTTGGCTCTTTTTCTGTCGGCAATCTCATTCATTTTTGGCCAATATGTATCATGAATGTATTCAAAATCTAATATACCGTTGAATTCTTTGTCCAATTGTTCTTTGGGAACAAAATTTTCAAATGGTTGATCATAAATGGTTTTCAGTCTCGTGTGTGGATCAATGAAAGGACCAACAACTTTGAAGAAAGTATAGCCGATCCAAGGAATGTTTGTAAACAAGCCTCTTCCTAATCGTTCTGGATAATGACTTTGTAAAATGTGCAAGCATTGTTTTGACGTAGACAATGATGGAAATTTAGACGACAAATTAAGTTCAGCTGGAGCCGCTTTAAAATCGATCAATAGGGCCAAACTATCTTGGCCAGGCGGCATAAAGTGTATAACCCTTTCAAGCATGAAAACCAAATGCTGGACCTGTTTGAGACTAGGAGCAGTGTTTTGATAACCATTACGCAAATAAAGACATGGTCTGTTGTCATTATCATATCCCACAATCAACTGTTTCCCAGTTTCGTTTTCATCAGATACCAAATCTGCTGTAATTAATTTCTTGGGATCTGTATGGTTTGGTATGTTAACGACCCCGAATGTCCTTCTCCAAATGATAGTGTCCTCGATTCTCTTGATAGCAGCATCCACCTTCCATTTTGTGGCTCTTAAATATCTGAGAAAGCATTCTTTCGTCAACCAAGCCAACTCATCTTCAATGAGTGGATGCGTGGTAGCATTATGCTGGTCATTTACAGGTACCTCCTTCGAAATATAATCTTCAAAATATGCTACTAACTTTTCATATTTTTCAATTTGTTCTTTATCGAGTTCAAAATCAGGTGCTTTAATAGGGTTCACCGGTTGTTCAAAGGGAATATAACATTTGACGAGTTCCACTTTTGAAGTAGTGTTTGTGCTTGTGCTTGTTGCTTTTGATGAAACAGAAGCTGTGTCGTCCCGAGGAAGACTTGATGAGGAACTACCTCTATCCTCTTCTGTTTTCTTCCTAAAGAAGTTCATGAAGTATAGTTATTAGTTAATAAATAAGAAAATAATATATTAAAAAAAGTTTTTAAAAAAAATGAAAAAAAAAAAAAACAAAGAAACCAAAAAGAAGGGACGCGGAACCAAAGACGGAAAATATTTGTTTATGGATAAGAACATACACGGAAAAAAAAAAACGGACGAGAGATTCCACCACTACAACCATTAGTATCATTCGACGTCATAGCTTGTTGCCCTTATCACAAAAATATGAGTATCGAAGTAATCAGCAACTCTCAAAATACCGAGGCTCCTTTTTCGCAAGAGTTCATTATCAATTTTATCAAAGAGAACGTTGATGTGCCTTCTAAGCAATTGATAACCAAAATTGCTGAATGTTTGAAGGAGAAATCGTCCATGCATAAATTCTTTGTACAATCAACTAGTTTACAAAATAAAGACGACTTGAATGATTTGCAAATACAATCAGACTTTGCTGCCCTCTGGGATACCAAAAAGGACGGATGCTTGTCTATACAGTATGGAATGAATAATGAGATATTGATTATTACTATTTACTGGATATCTATTTAATCTAAAACATTGCATAACACTTCCAACTTATCATTCAAGTTTTTTAATTTTGATTGAAACAAATTTTCCTGTATTGTTTCAAGAATGAACTTGGTATCATCGTCTGTCTCAGGGTCAAAATCATTATCAGTTGACAATAAATATATATCATCTGGGTTTTTATTTTGCACACTTAGATTTAACTCTTCACGCTTACGTTCTAGCTCCTCATTGTACTTCAGCTCGTTGTTTTTAACCGTTGATTTAAACTTCTTCAAATATTCCAAGTCCAGCTTGTATGCCAATAATGACTGATTGTAGTGATTCTCTAGCTCTTGTAATTGTTTTAATTCTGCCAGTAAATATGTTTCCAAAACCGTCCTCTTTCGTGTCAAGGAATCATAACTTAAGACGTCGGCAACTTCATTCGCCCGTATCCTCAATTTTGAACTGTACATAGAACTAGGGGGTGGGAGCTTTGTTTGTGATAAACGTGACTTGAAAGATTCTGGGTTTGCAGAATTAAACCAAACATTTGTGATGCTTCTGCTAACTTTGCTATGCAGCTCATCAAGTGTTTTCAATAAAGCAACGTTCATGATGTTGTCCATCGATTGTGAATTTACAGAATCTAATGGTTGCCAAAACTTCTCAATTACAGCTGTTGATATTTTCTGTTTGTTAATCATCGGTTGAAAATTTAAAGGATTCAAAATTTCATTGTCAAAGGTGAGCTTCCTCTTTTTTGATGCTGGTGTAGCACTGTCATCTGTCATTTTTGGTGTAGTGAAGTGGTTCTATGTTTATTTATTGTTTTGATTTTGAGAAGCTCCGTTTTTTTTTCCTTTCGGTGTCTCGTCTCCTCTGTACAAACTCCAACAGCTCACATCACAAGTCATAACAGCATGCCTA
>OBUW01000163.1_pt1 | contig 49258 bp, 30 predicted proteins | sample 1475761 | NCBI WGS metagenome assembly OBUW01 (sample SAMEA2579908, study PRJEB22360) | human gut metagenome | biome: human gut; feature: human-associated habitat; material: faeces | place: Denmark | collected 2008/2010
ATAGTGTACTTGAGGTAATTATCGTAGTTTTTAATCAGCAAGCTACACGGAAGAAGGAAAAAGACAAACTTCTGGTCAGTATAATATGTGTTAACATTCCCGATTGAAAAGACAACGGCCTAGAAGACAATTTATGAAATCTTACAAAAAAAGTAATGTAAACACTAAAAGTGTGCGTGACAACTCGTTGAACAAGTTTTAACGATTTTGCAACGGTCTTTGTCTAAAAAGAGCACCCGCTTGTATTTGAGAAAAGGTTTAATTCAAAAACTTAGAGAAAACTGCTACCATCTAAAGTTTATTTTTCATTTCTATAATTTATAAAATTGCAAACTCTCCAGTTTATCAAATACTGAAAAAACTAGAGAGTTTTTTGAGTAGAGGAATTTCTTTAAATGGAGATTTTGTTTTCTATCTTAGAAACTTGGGTTCACTGTGACACGTAACTTAAACAAATACCAACAATAATCATGTTAATATCGTATAGTGCCAAGCAGAAATAAAATAGGTCTTGCCAGTTTAAAAAAATGTTGGCAGCATGTAAAAACACAGAGTGGTTTTTGTCGACAAATATTGTTTTTATACGGCATTGCCAACAACCGTAGTTTCTTTGTTTAACGAGGCTCATAACAAAACCTCACCAAAAACATACAATATTCTGAGATCACGCCAGCAAAAATCGTCTTTCTAGTTGGTGCATAATAGGAGAAGCTGCGACGCTGGAATTTCGGAATAATTAATTATCCTCCACAAGGCTCTCGTGTTTATTGTGTAACTTATTAATAATAAAATTCGTTGAGTAGTATTTTTGTTCAGGTTAAGAGAATTACTCGGTGATGGCTACAAAACCAGATACAACCATCTCTATTCCCTATGTCCATATTCATATCTGGGGGTGCTTCTGTTGAAAAAGGAACTGAACCTGGTTTAGACCTTAATCTACAGCTTGTATCTTGTAAAAGAAAGTCTTCCCCTCCAGTCTCCCTCAACTAGAACAAAAAATAAAACTCCATAAAGATTCCACAAAAATTATTCCGTGTTCTTGTCCCGACTATCCCACACTATAACTCCTCCCTTCCCCGTATAAAAATAACAAAATAGTTCAAATAGGCTATAGTATTTTTTCTGGCCCCATGGGAATAACCTGATGCTCAGCTGCATTATTGAGATCAGCAGGTAACATGTTTTTCGAAACAAATTTAATAATTCTCGGAATAATTTTAGACCATGGGGTGATGTTTTTCCATTTTTGTAACTGAAAAAAAACTTTTTCTTGTAGCTTACGCAACCCACCAATGCTTGAAATTTGCACGACAACCTCCTCCGGACTACTATGGTCAGAGATTGGTGATACTGCTGAGATCGTTGAATGATGATGAAAAAAAAAAACAAGAAAATTGAAAAAAAAAAGTTTTAGAATATAAATTGCTGAAATTATTCCTAATTTACAATTTCTTATTGTATTTTTATTTTTTTTTCCTTTTCTCTTTATTATTTTTTCACAGTCAATCACTTTAACTTTTGGTTGCTTAATAATAATACTTTATAACAAGTCCATTACTATTTTAATTCAATTTTATATTACTTACAATGGTGCATCTCGGTCCAAAACCAGCTCAAAAAAGAAAGGGAACTTTCACTGATGTTTCTCCTCAATTATTAGAAGCTCTTAAACCAATTCAAGAGCAATTCACCATTTCTGCAGACAAATTGAGAGCTATTGTTAAACATTTCATCTCAGAATTAGACCGTGGTTTATCAAAAGCTGGTGGTAACATTCCTATGATTCCAGGTTGGGTCATGGATTTCCCAACCGGTAAAGAAACTGGTTCTTATCTTGCCATTGACTTGGGTGGAACCAACTTGAGAGTTGTCTTGGTTAAATTGGGCGGTAACAGAGACTTTGACACCACTCAATCCAAGTTTGCTTTGCCAGCTCACATGAGAACTGCCACCCTGGACGAATTATGGGATTTTATTGCTAAATGTTTGAAAGAGTTTGTTGATGAAATCTACCCAGATGGTTGCAGTGAACCATTGCCATTGGGTTTCACATTTAGTTATCCAGCTTCTCAAAACCGTATCAATGAAGGTATCTTGCAAAGATGGACTAAAGGCTGGTCAATTGATGGAATTGAAGGAAAGGATGTTGTTCCAATGTTGCAAAAAGCTATTAAGAAAGTTGGTGTCCCAATTGATGTTGTTGCGTTGATCAACGATACCACAGGTACATTAGTTGCTTCTATGTACACAGACCCAGAAGCTAAGATGGGTTTGATTTTTGGTACTGGTGTCAACGGTGCTTATTTCGATGTTGTCAAGGACATTCCTAAATTAGAAGGTAAATGTCCATCAGATATTCCACCAGAATCACCAATGGCCATCAACTGTGAGTACGGTTCATTTGATAACGAAAAGTATATCTTGCCAAGAACTAAATACGATGTTCAAATTGACGAAGAATCACCAAGACCAGGTCAACAAACTTTCGAAAAGATGATCTCCGGTTACTATTTGGGAGAAGTTTTGAGATTGATTTTATTGGAATTTGCTGAAGAGAAGAAATTGATCTTCAAAGGTCAAAACCTTGACAAGTTGAAGGTTCCATACGTCATGGATGCCTCTTATCCATCCAAAATTGAAGAAGATCCATTTGAAAACTTGTCTGATGTCGCCGACTTATTTAGAGAAAAATTGGGCATTGAAACCACAGAACCAGAAAGAAAGATTATCCGTCGTTTAGCGGAATTGATTGGTGAAAGATCTGCTAGATTCTCTGTTTGTGGTATTGCTGCTATTTGCCAAAAGAGAGGTTACAAAACCGCTCATTGTGCTGCTGACGGTTCAGTGTACAACAAGTACCCAGGGTTCAAAGAAAGAACTGCCCAAGCTTTAAGAGACATCTACGAATGGCCAGCTGATGTCAAGGACCCAATCATCATTGTTCCAGCTGAAGATGGTAGTGGTGTTGGTGCTGCCGTTATTGCTGCTTTGACCGAAAAGAGATTAAAAGAAGGTAAATCCGTTGGTTTGTTGGGTGCTTAGATTAAAAAAAAGTACAATGTTTAAACTCTGGGTTTTAGTTTAGATATGTTTTATGTTTTGTAATGTGTATCATGACAGTTTTGACAAAAATAATAATAAAAAAAGAGAATAAAGATCAAGAATTTAGGTAAATGTCATTGTTGATGTAGTTTTGAAGTGATAGTGGTATGTGTTGTAAGACCATCAAAGAAGTCGTGTACAGTGTGTAGTATTTTTCATTTGGTAACTTTTTTCACTTCACATTTTCTTCTCCTGATTTTTATTTACTTATACAACTACTTGCCATTCAAAAAATAGAAGCTGAAAACACTTGACTACACACACCACTGATGTCCCAAGAATATATAAATCCCAGCACATTAAACTCTTCGAATTCATTGCTTATAGATGAATTAACTGAATCAAATGATTTGGTAGTTTTGGAGGAGCAATTATCACCTGATGAAGTGATTCTCAACGCTGACATTATAAATACAGAGCGCTTGATTGAAGAAAGTAGATCCTTAGAAGAGCAACCATCATATGTCATTGATATTTTTGGAATACTAAAGAAAGCTGCCATCAATTTGGTTCTACCATTTATTAATGGTATGATGTTGGGTTTTGGTGAAATATTAGCACATGAGATTGGGTTCCGTTATAATTGGATTGGTGCAAGAGTCGAGCCTCCAAGAAGAATGGTGCAGAAAAAGAATGAGTCTGCTTCCAAGTATTTGTAGAAATACATTTTTGTTCATAAGAATAAATAGGTTAAAAATTTTACATTACATATTAAAATATGAGCTTCTTTGATTATATATTTTTGTAACTTTCCCTTAACCCCCGGGGTATTAGGAAAAATCCTACTAGCCCTACAAAACCGGAAGAAAAAAAACTGAGAATAAAACTCCGAAGTCAAATCAAAACGTTTTCTTGCTTAATTTTTTTTTCTTCTCTCCCTTCCTTTCCCCATTAGAGCTTCTTTAACTTAATTGAAACATGTCACGTATTGAATCTGACGCTTTTGGTGAAATCTCAGTGCCGGCTGATAAATATTGGGGTGCTCAAACCCAGAGATCTTTGGGTAACTTTGAGATCGGCGATATTAAAATGCCAATTCCAATAATTAAAGCTTTCGGGACTTTGAAAAAAGCCGCAGCTATCGTTAATGAAAAAATGGGTTCCTTAGACCCTAAATTATCATCTGCTATTCAAGAAGCTGCTTCCGAGGTAATTGAGGGAAAATTCAATGATAATTTCCCATTGGTGGTTTATCAAACTGGTTCAGGAACCCAATCGAACATGAATGCCAATGAGGTAATCTCCAACCGTGCAATTGAAATATTGGGTGGAGAAAAAGGTTCCAAAAAACCAGTTCACCCAAATGACCATTGTAATATGTCTCAATCTTCTAATGATACTTTCCCAACTGTCATGCACATTGCTGCTGTTAGTGAAGTTGAACAGCAGTTATTGCCAAAATTGACCGCTTTGAGAGATGCCTTTGAAGCTAAATCAAAAGAATTTAGTGACATCATTAAAATTGGTAGAACTCATTTGCAAGATGCTACTCCATTGACATTGGGTCAAGAGTTTTCTGGTTACGTTCAACAATTGACTTTTGGAATCGAAAGAATTAAGCTGACTTTGCCAAGATTATCAAATTTAGCACAAGGTGGTACTGCTGTAGGAACAGGTTTAAACACCAAAAAGGGGTTTGATGTTAAAATTGCTGAAGAAATATCCAATTTAACCGGTTTGCAATTCCACACTGCTCCAAACAAGTTTGAAGCATTGGCTGCACATGATGCCATCGTTGAAACATCTGGTGCTTTGAATACTTTGGCTGTTTCATTATACAAAATTGCCAATGATATCAGATACTTGGGGTCCGGTCCAAGATGTGGTTACGGTGAATTATCTTTACCTGAAAATGAACCAGGAAGTCTGATCATGCCTGGAAAAGTTAATCCAACCCAATGTGAAGCCATGACTATGGTCTGTGCACAAGTAATGGGTAATAATACTACAATCACCTTTTCAGGAGCTCTGGGTCAATTTGAGTTGAATGTATTCAAGCCTGTGATGGCATATAACTTATTAAATTCTATTAGATTGTTAGGTGATGCTTGTCAATCATTTAGATTGCATTGTGTTGAAAGTATTAAAGCCAACAAGGAAAAGATTGATAAGGTGTTGAATGAATCTTTGATGTTAGTTACCGCTTTAAACCCAAAAATTGGATATGATAACGCTTCGAAGGCTGCTAAGAATGCCCATAAAAAAGGCATTACCTTAAAGGAATCCTGTTTGGAGTTGGAATTATTAACTTCAGAAGAGTTTGACGAATGGGTCAGACCAGAAAAAATGATTGGTCCAAAGGATTAGGTTGGTATGTTTTCATTCTGTTTATCGGTAAATAAAATGTAGTTTCTATCTTTTCCAACGGGGAATCGTTTGCATTTCCCACAATTTAAACACTTGTTAACAAATACATCATTATGCTGTGACTTTTGTTTCGATAAATTCTCAATATACATTGACATAGTCAAGCCAGGAATAAGCATAGTATTGCATTTCTTGCATAATGTCCTTTTTATGTGTGGTGATAGTTTTATGACAGTTTTTTTGGCAATTAGATCCAAGTTTCTGTTATATCCTCTAGATAAGGCTTGGTACTCTGGATGGGCTAGGTAAAATTGATTACTAATTTGATACAAATATGATATTCTTGCATAATTATCCCGGTTGGGGACAGACTTTCCTTTATCTTTGCCTTTGCCTTTGCCTTTACCTTTAGCCATGGTAATGAGTCTATTGATGATTTGATATAATGTATCACTTTACTGAGAAGAGAGGAAAAAACGCAACATTTTTTTTTTTTTTTTCTCCAGAGGCAAAACACTAACCAGAAAAAAAAACTCAAGAAGGCAAAATTCATTCTTTGACTTTATCAATCACCTCAATTACAACAACAACAATAATAATAAAATGAGTGGTTACGATAGTGCATTATCAATTTTCTCGTATGTTTAGTTTAGATATAGAAGTGTTAGACTGCGATTGGGCCTTGAACAATTGATCTTTTAGAACACGATTTACTAACTTTTTTTAACACCAGACCGGATGGACATGTTTTCCGTATGTATCTTGATTTGATCACCCAATTCAAACAAAAGCTTGGTGGGTTTAAGGAAAAGAGTATACTAACAGTTTTTATTTTAATTTAGAGGTTGAATATGCTTCAGAAGCTGTCAAAAGAGGTACTTGTGCCGTTGGGGTCAAAGGGAAAAATACAGTGGTATTAGGATGTGAAAAGAGAACTGCATTGAAGTTGCAAGATCCAAGAATTACTCCATCGAAGATATGTAAAGTTGATCATCATATTCTTTTAGCATTTGCTGGTTTGAATGCCGATGCCAGAATATTGGTCGACAAGGCACGAGTAGAAGCCCAATCCCACAAATTGACATTAGAAGATCCCGTTAGTGTTGAGTATTTGACCAAATATGTTGCTGGTGTTCAGCAGAAATATACACAGCTGGGTGGTGTAAGACCGTTTGGTATTGCCACCTTGATTGCTGGATTTGATGTTCGTGACGATGTTCCAAAATTATTTCAAACTGAACCTTCAGGTGTGTTCAACGCTTGGAAGGCTCATGCCATTGGTAGATCTTCAAAAACAGTCAAAGAATTTTTAGAAAAACATTACGAAGAGGATTTGAGTGAGGAAGAAACCATCAAATTAACTGTGAAATCACTTTTGGAGGTGGTTCAAACAGGTGCTAAGAACATTGAAGTTTCTGTTTTGAAACCTGGTGCTGTTATAAAAAAATTGGATGTTGACGAAATCAAAAAGTATGTAGATGCAATTGAGGCTGAAAAAGCTGCTGAAGCAGAGAAGAAAAAGCAAAAATCAAAGGATTAGAATATTAATAATACACACGTTATATAAAATTTTAGTGAGTTTGGACTACTATTTTTTCTTCTTTTTACTAGCCTTTGATTCTTTAGGGTCGGCTTTTCTCTTTTTGTCATCGGTCTTTACAACTTTAAAGAATCCATCTAGTCTACCTTGGACGCCACCTTTCAACCCTTTCTTTAGCTTTTCGGCACCACTTCTGATTCTATCCTCACTAAACCCTTTCTGCTTAACCATAAACTCAATTAATCCATCTACATCTGGTTCTTTCCATTTCAAATTAATCTCGCTAGCATTTGTCACCTCTGGATTCATAAACAATTGTCTTGCTTCATCGTAGGGCCAATTTTCGGGAAGTGTGTATTTCGTTTTATTGTTTTTGATCCATTCAACGATATTATCCAAGGAACCATGTTCTTTGATCAATTTAAAGGCCGTTGCTTGTCCAATACCTTTGATTGATTCACAATAGTCACAACCAAGCAATATACACAAATCAATAAACTGTTCTTTTGTCATGTCCAATCCGGCAATTGCGTCCTTGTATTCAATTTGGTCGATAGGCATCTTTCTTGCTTCTGAAAAAGTCAAATGTCTTAACAAAAAAGGTGGTTCATAACACAATGTGTCCATATCCTCTGAAGCAGCAGCGTAGACTTTTCCTCCGCGAGCCAATTCAGCACATTGCGCCTCCGCTTCACATGGAGCATCAACACAGGGAATCCCCATTAATTGTAGTAATTTTTTGGCTTCCTCGTTTTGCTCTCTTGTCACTCTTACCAACCTCTTTTCAAATTTCAACACTTCTTCAACGGTCCCTTCGTCACCAAGGGCAGTTTTTTGCTTTTGTGCCTCTTCTCTACGCAATAATCTCTTTTCTAATTCTCCGCCTTTTAATACAGGTGGTTTCCCATCGAAAACATATACTGGTTTAATGTTATTTTCAACCATTTTGATGGTACGGTAAAACATACCAGACAAATGTGAAGTAGTTTCCCCATCCTCGTTAGTTAATTGTTGTCCATCTGATTGTCTAACGGCAATCAAGAATTGATAAAGGCACATTGAGGCATCGATAGCTACTTTTCTTCCGAAGAGATTCTTCAACTGAAATTCTTTATAAGCACTAGGTGAGTGTTCTTTAATTAATTGATTAAGCCCTTTAACTCCCATGGTTAGTCTTAATCAAAATGAATAATATCTATTGAAATATGAAGTGATTCTTTCTAATTAAAAAAAAAAAGGAGTAGAAAATAATGAATAAAAATTATTTTTGAACAAAATATAAAATCTCGAGTGGGAAAAAAAAAATACACACACACATAAATATTTTTGTTCATACGCGTTTTGCTTTTCAACAAACACACAAAAGAAGAGGAATACAAAAAAGTAAAATCACATTATATCAATAACAAACATTATTTATCTATTTATCTAGCAGCAGCAGTACCTGTAGTTGATTGGAACATAGGAGCATTTGGCACACCAGAGGTGTTCTTCAAATCTTGGTTTGATTGTTGTGAGGTTTGCCCTTGATCTTTTTGAAGTTGGGATTGTCTATTTGGGTTAGACGCATTTTCCTTCAAAGCAATTAATTGTTTGGATCTGAAAGTTTCATAATGAGTCAAAGCAGTAGTTTCAATCAAATCCTGTAAGTGAGTTCTAGTCAAAAAGTCTCTCAAAAAGACAAATTCACATTGACTAACATCTTCAATATTGATAGCACCCCATTTAGTTTTTCTTCCTCTGACCATTTCACCATTGATTTCAATTTCAGTCTCTGATCCAGCAATTGCAAATGGAATTAATGATTTTATATCTTCATTCAATTGTCTTTCTTCTTCGTACAAATCTTCGCTATCGTAAGGGTATATGTTAAAGTTATACTTCATAAACTCCAGTTGTAACAATTTTTTGAATTCACTTCTTTCATCCAAAGTCAAGGAGTCTGATTTAGCAATAATAGGAACAACATTGGCAATCTCACTCAATTTCTTCAATGCCTGGACATCCAACTGTTTCAATTTTTGACCGTTTGGTGGAATAAAGTACAATATACAATGAACTCTGGTGTCTGCCAAAAACTTGTCTCTTTGAGCAGTCAATTCCTTTCTCAAATATTGAGAATGTTGTTCTTTTACATACTTGACCAATGGTTCCCAGCATTTTTCGTTATTTATTTGGTCGCCAAACCCTGGTGTGTCAATAACATTAATATTCAATCTTACATTATTTTCCAACAATGAATGAGAAGCAACTTTGATTTCAGTTGTTTTTTCAATAGGTTCACTTGGCAGTTTTCTTCCTTGGGATGTAGTTAACTTAGATGAAAACAAAGTATTGACCAAAGTACTTTTACCCAAACCTGATCTACCAACAACCATAATGTTGAATTGAAATCCTCGTTTCAACAATCTATTTTCAATTTGGGTAGTAATGGTATCGAAACCAACATATTTTTGTGGTTGAGCAATGTGCTGTGTACTAGGTTCTTCGATGGACATGATGTTTTGGCTTATAAGAACACTTGTGTTTGAATTAGTTTGAATCAATCAACCCTAAAAAAAACGAAAACGAAAACGTAAACGAAAAGAAGGAAATAAATTCAAAATTCAATTTTTTGTTGTTCGTGTAAAGAAAGAAAAAAAAAAACAACAACAAAAAGTAAATATTAAAATGTTGTGTGGTAATGTGTGAGAGTTTTTTTTTCCCTGTCTTTGTTGTCAATTTTTTATTTTTTGTACTACGCGGTGAAATCAAAAACTATCAAAATGAAAGCTTAAAAAAGAAGTGTGAATTGGTTCAAACACGATTTTTACCTATATGGAACATTCTCTTATCCTACACCACAATCACTGGCAATATAAAGCTCAAGGAGACTAATAAATTGATCAAGTTGTAAGTAATAAGAGTGTTGAAGTAGCTTATTTAGTGGGTAAGTACTCAAAAGAGTTCAAACATAAAGAGAAATCGCAGTTAAAGTGTTTAGCATTACACTGATCATCTAGAAAGTAACAACACTGCCACTAATTAACAAAGATATCCACCATCAACTTCTAATTGACAATATGATGATTGAATCTTTTCTGAGATCTTGGGTTATCTACATTACGACAAGAATGGGAGGTGGTTGCTAAAACCACACAATTGTTTGAACAAGGTACACTACTGCAAGTGATTTCTTCCAATCGTTTGCAAAAAGAAAAGCTGGGAGAGAGTGAAAAGTGAGTGAAAAAAAAATTTTTCTAGCTCTACTTAATATCTGTCCAGCATTAACTACTTTATCATCAGTCCACGATGTCGTTAGCTTTAAGATTTGGGACTGTTGCATCAATTCAAGAGGCGTTATGGGGTGTGGTTCCACGTTTACCTTCAATAACTATACGTCTTGGGTTGCAGAACAGACTTGGTAATCAAAGCACAACTGATGAGAGATTACAAGAATTGAAAGAAAAAATTGAAGAATCAGGAGGTGAAGCTCCTTTTATGATAGATAATGGTACAATTTTAAAGGCCGTGCCAAAAAAGAAATTATCAAGAGCAAGAAGAAGAAAGAAGTTGTATGCTCCAGGGAATAAGCAAGTCCATCCAATAAATAATATTGTAAGGTGTTCAGCATGTGGAAGTGTTAAACGTTCACATTTCATGTGTATGAATTGCTTTGCTGAAATTAAGACATTTTTAAAGAGTTTAAAGAGAAAGAATGGAATAATCAAAGACACTGTCAACCCACAAAGTGATTTAAATCCATTAGATGAAAGAGTTATATATCCTGGTAAATTTGAAACCGACCACGAACGACAATTGAAGGCTAAGGAATGGGTGCCAAAAAGAGAAAAACCAATGCCATATGACAACACTCAAGTTAGACATCGCAAAGTAAACCCCAAAAAGGGTAAAGTAATGGTTGAACTCGAGTAATGAGTACGCCCTTTTACTTTTTTAGATTCTGTTATTTGGAAAATATATTCGAACCTGTAAATATACAAAGTTTCTAATTAATGTATATAAAAACAAAGCATGAAAACATGAAAACATGAATATTAAAAATAAACGTGTTTGGACCACGCATATTCTCTATGGAGCAAGTCTAACAATCTCCCAATTAGGGTCTTCCTTCTTTTCTCTTCTGTATGTAATACGATCATGCAATCTACTCAAACCTCCTTGCCAAAATTCAACCTCTAAAGGTTCTATTCTTATTCCTCCCCAATAGTCTGGACATGGTATTTCGTGGTCCTGCAAATCTTTAAATTTGTCGTTATATTTATCTTTAATTTGATCCAAGTCGTCTCGAGATTGGACTACTGAACTTTGGGGACTAGCCCATGCTCCAATTTTCGATCCTCTTGGACGAGTATTAAAGTATCTTTCCGAAGTTTCTCTTGTCACATGTTCCATAATACCTTCCACTCTAACTTGTCTTTGTACATGTGGCCAGAAGAATGTTAAGCTTGCGTATTTGTTCAGCTCAAAGTCTTTTGCTTTCTTCGAGGTATTCCAATTAGAATATACTAGGAAACCATATTTATCCAATTCCTTTAATAACACAATACGTGAGGAAACTCTCCCACTAGGCAATCTTGCAGTTGAAAAATTGGTGGCCTCAACAATAATGTCTGAATTAGCAGGTAAGTTGTCTTGGGCTTCTTTAAACCATTTATTGAATTGAGCTAAAGGATCTTTATCCACTTCAGTGTCGCCTAAGTGTCCTTTTGTGTATTGGTAAGTTGCTGGAGCAAAAATTATTGGTTCTTGGGTGGTAGTTTCCGGATCTTCGCGTCTAGTGTCCGGATTTGCACTGGTCGAGTTAAGGGTCATTTTTCTAATTGATGCAATACTATTTTCAATTGGTATACGGTTTTTGGAAACAACTTGCTTGAACATAGATCTGTTGGAACTGAAAAAAGTAAAATAAAATAAAGGAAAATATTTCAGAAGGAAAAAAAAAAAAAGAAAAAAAGATTTGGTAGAGGTGGTGCTGTGTGTGTGGTATGACTATTCAAAATAATTTAACTTGCGAAAAATACATAGTAAAAATTAATGTATGTGGAGAAAACTAAGTCTGGACAAACAAATCCCGTCCCCCGAAAAAATAAAAGACCCGATGCAAAGAAGAGTCAAAAAAGAAGTCAAAAATAAAAGCACGAATGATCGAAAGAAACCAACAACTTAAGTAAAAAGAAATAATAAAATGGTTAATGACGAGTTTTTGATGCAACTGACTTGAAAAGGGTGTTGTGCTGATTGAAAAAGACACGGAGTAAGGAGAGATTCTTAGGCGGTGACTGAAATTGTATGACTAGTTAGAACCTTTTATTTTATGGCCATTTTGGAAAACAAAATATATGGCATTCCCTTTTTAAATAAGGAATGGGTTTAGTAGCTAATCTATTTGTCAGTTGGGTTCTGATGATTGTATAAAACTACTACTTCAAGAGAAGTACTGAGTGGAAAATAAACTGGTCTTTTCTCTGAACGGCTTTGGGGTTCAGTAGGTCCTGTTCTATGCCAAGACACAATTTACAAGCATTCCAAATAATCAAAGGAATGTGCCGCAAAAATCATATATTTGTATGGGTTTCATGATATAGTTTTAGATCATCATTGTTTTGGTTCCAAAAAACTAAATAACCTCCGTATACAACTAAGACTCCGAGAGGAAAAAAAAAGAAAAAAAAAAATTTTGCATATTTTTCAGCTGGGTAGGTTCATTGCAACTTTATTGGCAGACTTCGTCATGACAGAACCAAAGAGACGCAAGTACAACAAATCCCGCCGAGCAATATCTACCAATAGCTTTTTAGTTAAGCATCCTTTAAATGTCAAGCCAGGTGGAAACTCATTCATTGCCTCGACTCCCATCCTACAAAAACAAAGAAAGGACTCTTTGGGTGATTTCTGCATATTACCAGATGAGATAATAATGAACATTATTAGTTACATTACTGACATTCCATCATTATTGAATCTATCTCACACATCAAGAATACTCTATGCATTTTTGTATGACGAAGAAATCTGGAAAAGAGTATATTTGCAGAACAATGAACACTATGATACCAAACCATGGCTAGGATCGTGGAGAAGTACTGTGTTGAATATTATAGAAAACAAGGAGTTGTTACAGTTACCTGATAATTTGTTGTGTTCAGATTTGCTATATCGACCTATTCAGTGCTCTCAAATTGATTACACCAAATTATTTCATGAAATTATCAGGGAAGAAGAAGTATATCATCGAGATGCGATGTTAGGCCAACTTGATGACTTACCAAGAGGTAGAATACAAAGAATCCAAGAATCCAGTTTAAGTTTGGATGAATTTAATGCAAATTATCATTCCTCGCCATTTATCTTAGTGAATTCGGATTCTAACCGTTGGCCAAATTGGAATTTTGACTTGTTATTCCATCGGTTTCCTAATGTGAAATTCAGACAAGAGGCAGTTAGTTGGGATTTGCAAAAATATTCACAATATTTACACAACAATAAAGATGAAAATCCATTGTACTTGTTTGATTGCAAAAGCGATGCCATGAAAGTTTTGAAGCAAGAATACAAAGTTCCAGAAATATTTCAAGACGATTTATTCACTGTGTTTAACAGTAAACAATTTAATTGCAGACCTGACCACGCCTGGATAATTATGGGGTCTGCTAGATCTGGTTCCACTTTCCACAAAGATCCCAATTCTACTTCTGCCTGGAATGCAGCTATACAAGGCCGGAAATTATGGGTTATGTTGCCTCCTCATATAACACCACCGGGTGTGGGAACTGATGAAGAAGAAAGCGAAGTAACGTCTCCAGTTAGTGTAGCAGAATGGGTGATTTCAGGTTTTTTCAATGATTCAACCAAAATTGATGAATGTTTGATTGGAATAACTTTCCCTGGTGAATGTATGTATGTGCCTAGTGGATGGTGGCATACAGTGATAAACATTGACGACTCAATTGCCATTACTCAAAACTTTGTGCCTAAATCAAAGCTAGCTGAAGTTTTAAATTTTTTGAAAAATAAACCGAAACAAATAAGTGGTTTCAGGTTAAAAGAAATCAAACAATGTTTAGATTTCATTGCTAAAGATAGCAGTGATGAAGTTTTGACTCGATATTTAGAAGCTTTTAATCTGTTGACAGTTGATCTAGAGGAGGATTGTGGTGAGTTACAAGATTTGCCCGATATGCCAATTTTTGAGATTTTCAAGCAATTACTAAATAATAATGGCAAAGGTGAAATTTTAAATGATGCTTTGGAAAAGTTACAAAAGATTGAATTAAAGAATTATGAGCGTGAAACTGGTAAAAGCAAGGCATGGGAGAAATTGACGGAACCAACTAATTCAGGGACTGCTACTTTTTCATTCAACTTTGATGAAGAAAGTGATAGCGAATAGAACACATATATTAAAGTTTATGCATTTTTTTATAGTAATATAGAACCAATTATGAATTTCCATTATTCACGTCATTCTTACCTTTTTGCAAGTCAACATAATAATATACTATAAGCGAGACAACAACTAAAAACATGTTAGGCAAGAATGGGAATCTATCATCATTGGTTCTGTCTTGAATTACTGCGTTGACCAAGCCACCAATCCAACCACTTGCAATTCCTAATGTTACCTCCAACCCAAAGTATTGTGCTTCGTTTCCCTCTGGTAGCAACAGAGAATATACACACCTATTTAAAGATCTCATTGCTGAGGAAGTGGCCGAATAAAAAACTTCAAAAACCCAAAATTCCCATCTATTCTGATACCCAAGGGGAGTCAATTTATGAATTCCTAAACATCCCCAAAAATTGGCTAATAAACTGACCAGTAGAAAACTATACCCCCAATATTTGATATTGCTGTTCCATTTCTGGTATAAGAACATCCAAACAAGTGATCCCCAGGAGGAACAGATATAAGACATAAAAGTGTAAACAGTATATTCTGCATCGGAATTCCCCAATCCCAACGTTGATCTGAATAGTAAAAGAAACATACTCATAAAGTTATTAAAGCTCACATTCCATATCACCCAAGAAATGCAGTAAAGAAATGCCATTGGATATTTCTGTATATCTTTCAACAAGTTGAAAAATCTTTTAAATGGTAAAACTAGAAAATTGTCAATTCGTTGTTTTCCTTGAACATTGGGAATATATAAAGCTGAGAATAATGATAAACCAATTGTCAAGCAACCAGCAATTGTGATTGCAAGTAAAAAATTATGATATCCTTTCAGTTCAGGTGTACCACTTAAATAGGAAATGATAATGCCAATTACAAGAGCAGTTATACCTCCCAAGTTACCAAGAAATAGCCCTAAAACAGCGACAACCGAACCTCTTTGCATGGGATTTTTTTTGTCTGCTCTCATAAATAAAGGAATATAAGAGCCTTCGAGAATTTGGTAGATGGAATCATCAATTATCAACAATGAATATAAGATGGATGCGAGTACTAAAGTTTGGTAATCGTTATTTGTTAGACCAATGAAAGGCAAAGCAAGAAACCCATACACAAGAATTGAAAATATGAGAAACAGTTTTCTATAATTGGAATAATCAGCTATACCCATTAAAAAAATAGCAACTACACCTTCAATGGCAGTGGAAACTGCCCTCAAGTATAACACATAGGAGGTGTGATGTACAGTCATAAATCCAAACTTGACATAGCAATCATTTCCCTGTGTGCCACACGGTTGGTTCATTTTAGTTTTACCTACATTTTTTGCAATTGATTGAATTGAAGCTGGAATATAAGTTCGACTCATTGAAGCCACTGGTCCAGTAGAATAGCAAAGAAGTAACCATGTATGGAAAATGCTCTTCTTATTCCAAATATTTTCCTGGTTCTTGTTGTTATCAATTGATATTTCATCTTGTGCTTCCAATATGTCTTCAGAATCATTGACACCGGTGTTGCTGATGTGATTATGGTTTACTTTCATTTGTGTTTAATATTGTTTCTTAAAACCAAGTGCTCTATCAACGTATGCATATTTTTAGGGTATATAATATTGTCTATAAATAGAATAATTTAAACACTTCCAAACCATGTGAGCAAATATCCTTGTTCCAAAGTAGGAAAGTATATTACAAATGCTCTGTTCCTAGTTAACTTAAATTGCCTGTCCAGCAAATTTCATTAAAAAACGAATTTAGTTTGACTAATTAAGGAATATATATTGTGGTTGCTAAAATCTACGTACTTTTATTTAGAAATTGTCGTCTCCAGCTTGGTCCCCATTTTAATAAGATAACTACAAATACAATTCCCAATATATTGGTTAAACCTAATCCAGTTAAACACCAACCAAATCCCATGGAAGAAATAAGTGGGTCTATTATTGCCGTGCATATGGTAGCAGATATGTTTCGTGCAAAATTGCCAATTGCAACATTTGTTGCTGGCTGTCCAGTAGTGCATTCTGTCAAATAAGTGGTATTTGCAACAAATACCCATGTCATGCCAAAACCGCCCAAAAAAGTAAATATGAATACAGCAACTACATTTGTATGTTTATGGACTGTCCACCCGTAGCCAATCACACCAGTCATAGATATTATTAATCCCAAAAATTGTAATGAGAACCGGTATTCGGGAACATATATGTCAGGATTATGTTTGATTATTTCCGCTCGTATTTTATCAGAAGCCCAACCACCAATCGTGGAACCTATTATTAAAGAGATACCGGGACAGAGATAGCTAGCACTGATTTGTGCATCAGTAAATGAATACTCAATTTTCAAAACATGGGCAAAAGTCACCATTAATCCATAAAATGTTGCAAATAGTAATCCCGAGTTAATTGAACACAACAAAACTGGTTTGAATTTTATCAAGATCCAATAATTTTTGAAACTTGGTTTTGGAGGAACGGGATATCCTTCAACAATTTTCTTTTGTCGCAAATGTGGCTTGACAATAATTGAAGTATCTTTATAGCAGGCACAATTACCAACAAGATATCTTAAAGTTTCTGGTAAGAAGAATAAAATCATCAAATATACTGCAAAGCCGAAAAGCGCTAAAAAACCAAATATCCATCTCCATTGTCCTTTAGAGGCAATGATTGACAATACGGGTCCCAATACTGGACCCAACTGAGGACCCCACATAAATACCGATATGGCCTTGGCTCTATGTTTTGGCTCTATAATATCAGCAACGGTCCCAGCACCAACTGATATAACACTTGATGCTCCAAATGCTTGTAAAACTCGCAAAATGTATAATCCAACGATGTTTGCTGGAGTTGCTGCCAACAATATATTAGCCAATATGAAGAATATTAATGGTATCAAATATAGGGTTTTCCTCCCACCATAATCGGCCCAGGATGCCCAAATCAATGGTGCTATGGCAAATACAAACATAAATGCCGATACTGTTCCGTTGATCACTTGAGTCGAAACGTGAAATTCATTCTCTAATTGAGGTAAAATAGGAATATAAATGTTTCCTGAAATAGGACCTAAACAACCAGCTATAGTGACAATACCAATAATAATTGTTTTCCTTTTCAAAGATAAGGCACAATAAGGTGAATCTTGAGAAGTTTGTCCTTCTAAATCATTTTGTTTTTCAGAATCACTAACACTTTTGCCGTTTTTCAAGTCAGCTGTTGATAATTTGTTTTCTGTTTCTGCTTCTGTTTCATTTTGCTTTGGCTCTTCCTTTTTCGGCATAATCTCTGGATTAGTGACACTATTCATTTGAAAAATAATTGATAGACAAATCGAAAAAAGAATTAAACTTCAACCAATACTGTTTTTACTTCCATGGTCTTTTATTTAGTTATTACTTCTTATTGTAATTGCTCGTCTTTGTCACTCAAAAATTTATACAAATCAAGAGGTACTTGACATGCCATACTATGCCATTAAGGAAACTGTAACTACATCTGGATTTTCATGTTCTACAAATAGGAAGAAGGAAGTGGGAAACAATGATTTACAAATGCTTGGCTTACAGGGGTGTGTTTTCTGTTAGCAAACGCAAGTTATATACTACTATACGGTATTTACTGCATTCTTCATTCAATAAAAGCAAACAAACAAGCAAGTAATTAAACGAACACAAAAACAAGAAAATAGGAAACATAAAAACTATAAAGTGTTTTTATCATTATATCCTGACATATTCAGATAATCTTATTTATTATTATTATTATTATTATTATTTTTCTCTTTGATAAAACTTTATAATGATTTAGGAAACTGTAAGCTTTTCAAAATTCAATTTCAATCGCAAGGGGCTAATTGGCCCAGCAGGTGTCACTTGTTCTTTCCAATTTGGGTCTAGAGACACTTTATACTCACCTAGAATTGCCAATAAAAATTGTTTAACTTCAAACAATGCATATTTTTCACCTAAACATGCTCTTTTCCTGCCATGAAATGCGGGCAATTCAGCTGATCTTTTGGCTAACGTAAATTTCTTGTTGATTTCATCAATTTCCAATCCCCATCGTTCTGGTTTGAAAATATCTGCATCTGATCCCCAGACATTTCTATCCCTTCCCGTACCAAAATTATTATAACCGCAATAAACATTTTTAGGGATAACAATATTGCCCAATTTGGTGATTCTAGTTGTGCATCTATTTATGATTAATCCCAATGGTGGATACATTCTTAGAGTTTCATAAATGACTGAATGAAGGTAAGGTTTTGTTGTTTCTGTTTCATTGCGTATTAATTCTTGAACTTGTGGATATTTAGAAACAACATATAATAATGACAACATCAATAGTAATGGATTTTCATGACCAGCAATCATTAAAATTATGGCATTATCCAAAAATTGTTTTTCTGTCAATTTTTCTTTGATCAAAGAATCCACCAATTTTGTAGCTGCTGAGTTTGGCAATTGTAAATTATACTTTTCTATAAGGCTTTGACCATACCATTTACGAAATCCAATCACTTCTCTTCTTGCCTTGAGCCGGCTTGGAATGGGGAAATTGTCAAAATAAGGGAAATTTAAGAAAATGGGATTGAAAATTTGCAGTTTAACATATTTAATCTTCTCATGCATAAGTGATTGTTTATCATCAAGTACATTAAAATTAACGCCAAGAACAGATTCACAAACATTGGCCAAGGAATATTTCTGTAATATATCTGTCACTGAAATAGTGGCTTGATTTGCTGATCCCATTTCGTTATCAAGAAATCGTAACAACTTTTGTGTATTCTTGGAAATTGGTTTCAAATCAGGAAATTGAATACTTTGGGCAACAACATCTCGGTATAATTTCCATAATTCTCCATGAGCACTAATGATATTATCCCCAGTATAAGTTGCTAAAACCGAATTTGGAATCTTGACATGATTGCCACTTTTGGCAAATACATCTTCATTTTTAAACATTTCAAGTAAGAAATCTGGTTTAGTGATTAAAATATTCCATCTCGAGGCAAAGTACATTTTAACAGCACCATATTTTTCCAATTTTTCTCGTAGATATAGTTTGTAAATATCTTCTTGATCCAAATTGGTGCAAGCCCCTAAAAACGACACATAAAATGGTATTGTGGGAATATTTCTAGGGAAATTGAATGGTGGGAAAACTATCTCCAAAATTAAATAAAGTAAATAGGTGAATCCTCCAATAAAGATATATTTCAATAGTTGAAACATTGAGACTTTCAATTTAAATTTTGGCTATGGCACAACAAACAAACAACCAAAAAATTTCAAAAAAAAAAACGATAATGAAATGATCTGTTTCAATATTGCCTGTTTTTAAAATAAAGAAACCAATTTAATTTGTCAATTTGTTCAAGGGGAAAGAGCAAGGCTAGTATTATTTGTTTGATTCTTTAAAATAACAGGATTGGGGGTCTTGGAACTTTCATTGTCTATTTTTAGTTTTCAAATTTTAGATTGATTTGTTTTTTGTTTTTTTCTTGTAAGATTGGCTGCAACTTCCCCAAAAAAAAGGAGTTGCAAATATAAATTCGTGCATATTGGTAACAAACTATCACAGGTACATCAAAGCACATTCAAACTTGTATCATAAGTTTTTACTTTCCGAATAGTCTTTTTCTTTTAAATAAATGAATAACAATGCTTTGGGGAAGATAAAAAGTTAGATTTTGCAAGTACAATCATAATGGCATAGCAATGCGTTTACTGTAGATACTTTGTTTTTGGATTGAATAGGGAAAGGGAAAGAAAAAGAAATCCCTTGACAAAACGAAAATGGGAGCTCCCTCTTCAATTGTGATTCTGGTATAACCGATTCTCTTAAAAAAAATTCCGATTAGTTATATAAAAAGGCCAAGCCTAGATTATCGAAATCTCTTACCCTTATTCGTTTTGTTTTTTTTTTTTCTAAAGAAAGTGACTAGGTACACCTATAGGGCCATTGGTTTTAATTTTTTTTTCTTGTTTTCTTTATCGAAACTATGAAATCGTCTTCGAGTTTATCGTTGAATTCAAATACAAGCAGTAATACCACTGTTGATACAGATTCATTTGAACAAAAGAAACAACAAATAGTGAAACAAGATCCCAAAACAATTTATGAATGTATTCGTTTGATATATACCAGAAACAATTCTGAATTTTTAAGTTATCGCTGTTATAATAATTTTGAAGTTGGCAATATTTTCAATGTAATTTCCAAAAATGAACTAAATCGGAGATATTTCCAAAATGGTTTGACTCAATTGAAAATTGATGATGAAAGCTATTTTTGGGAAAAGCAGGCTGAACCAGAAATTTGGCAAGGATTGATTACTATTCAGTTTGATGTTAGTGATTTTGATTATTGGTTTATTAATTTGTTGGCTACTCTGGCTAGAGTTTATTTTCAAAAGCATCAAAATATTAATGATTATGATGTGTATACAAAAATGGTTGCAAATACTTTTGCTAGTGAGTTGAAACACACTGTTGAAAATGATCAATGGGAATCAGTGGGGGAAGCATTTTTCAGTAAAAGTATTGATTTTTTCACTTCACGTTGGCAACCACTAGAAGCTGTATTACCAGCGTTCCCATGTAAATCATCTAATATTGAAAAAGTTGCTGGAGATATGCCAGATAAAGGAGAAGAGTTGGCACTTTCTCGATTAATTCAATTTGCTGATTCAATTGCAAAAATATATCCTCCTGGTATTATTATTTGGATTGTTAGTGACGGTCATGTGTTTAGTGATTGTATTGGAGTTGATGATTCTAAGGTTAATCGATATTTCCAGGGGTTGCAAAATTTGTATCAGAATTTGAAACCAAAAGATTCTAACCCTATACGTTTTTGTTCTTTGCCAGAAATTTTCAAGTGTTTTGGAAACTCTGGTTTTGATGTTGGTTGGGTTGAGAATGTTACTTTGGGACATCATCTTCACACTGAAATTGATGAACAATCTGAATTTTGTAGAAAGATATTGGTTTCTTCCTGTGATACTGATTGTGGAAAATTAAGACAAGATATAACAACAACGGGACATCCCAGATTATCTTTATTTAGAGGGTTTTCCAAATTTATGACGGAGGATTTGGCCCTTCATCCGACAACATCTCATTTGACAAGGAAAAAATTTAAAAAAATTGTTGCCAAAATTGCTTTTGAAATGATTAAGCGAAATGATGCCTATTCTAATTTGGTTGAATTAATGTTCCCATTTCATTTAAGATTTTCAATTCATGCTCATTGTAATTCAGGTCCTAAATTTGGTATTTCTTTGTTATCTAAAACTGGTGATAATCAATGTCGTCCTATTAATACCATCCAAGACCATAAAGAACCTAGAAATACGGATTTGTTACATATACCAACCCCATGGCATAATTCAGTTGTTAAAATTGATAATTGCGATATTTATTTCATTATCAAATCAAATAAAGTTGAGGAAGAAATACGTAAGGGTAATGGTAGTGGTGGGTGGGATCCTAATAACCTTCATTATATTTTCTTTAGTAATCAATAGTATAAATAATAAAAAAAACCAATTAATCAACTTGAGATATTTTTCTTTGTGTGGTATGTTCGTTTTGGAACTTTCTTTGACGATCAAGGGGATGTAGAAAGAAAGAAATGTGCGCGTGTGTTTAGTGTGACGAGTGTTGGAATCAAACGTTTATGTAAACACGAATGAAAAAAAAAAACAGACTTGAAAAAAAAAAATTGGTGATTTAGGTAAACTCCTCTTATATCAGATCAACTCTACAATAATTATCTATTATGGGACCTTCACCATTACAAATCAAAGTTAATGCTTTGAAAAGATTAATTAAAGAAGAAAAATTGAGTAAACAAGAAGTTGCTGAACAAGAACAACATATTAATCAAATGAAGGCAAATAATGCTGACGAATATGAGTTAAAGAAACAAATTCAAGTTTTAGAAGAATCCCAGAGAATGGTACCAGAAGTCACCAAAAAAGTAGCTGAATATAGACAAGCTTTAAAAGAATTTTTAGACTCTTATAAAGGTGATGAAGACGTTACTGAAGCCAAAGAATTACTTTAATACTGTGTGTGTGTACAATTTTCTTTTACAATAAAAATATTTAATATAATATAATATAATATAAATTGAAAATTTAATAATTTAATTACTTATTTTGTTTTTTCTCTTATATTCACAATTAAATAGGTACTTTGATTTTTGATTATCAATTCTTTGGGAAATATTAGCTTTTCTCTTAATGTTCCAATATAGTCAAGTTACCAGTAACCACAACATTTTCTAAGATAGCACCATTTGGAATATCAATTTTGTCACCATCATTACAAACAATAATCACTGTTCCTTTCAATTGAACGCCTTTACCAATTGTAACATTACCTGTAATGGTCAAATGATCCAATTCCAAAATCTTTGGAATGTAAGGAATTCTAGATTGGAATCCACTGACTTTCTTGAAATGAGAACCCAATTTAATCAATGGGTTAGAGAACCCATCTCTAGTTGGATCTAATACCAAAGCACCGTGTTCTAAGTAGAATAAATCGGATTTGACTAGTAACAAATCAGAACAGGTTTTAACTGGTAAGAATCTTGATCTTGGAACAACAACCCCGTGGGCACCTTTAAAGTGTCTGATGGCTGCACCAACGGCAGTTTCCAATTGCAACACATTGATATCTGATTTGCCATGAGAAATAGTCTTTTGGTTTGGAATGATTTCCACTTCAATGGCATTAGCTTCGACTAATTTCTTGATGGCTCTCAAGTTGATCCACAAGTTATTAGTGTTAAAGTATTTGAATTTTTTAATACTCTTGAATTCTTCAACGTGTTCTTTTGGAACTTGAGCAATTTCCAATAATCTCACTTCACCTTGATAATTGATTAAAGTACCCCCTTTAACATCAGCTCTGGTCTTAGGAGTCAATTCCATTATATATTCAGCACCAGTTTCAATCATGTGGTCCAAAATCTTGGAGTCAACGGTGGCACCCAAATTATCACCATTAGAAACAAATAAGATTTCTCTTCCTTGAGCTAACAAGGCATCCAATTCACCAGATTGAACCAAAGCTTCAAACAAATCACCATGACCTGGAGGATACCAAGCTTCAAGAGAGTCATCAAATGATTCTGGAACTGGAAGTAAAGAATCTTTGTAAATTCTTGGGAATCTGGATTGGTTAAAAGTTTTCACTCTGATTCTGTGGCTTTGATATTTCTTAATGATCTTTTCGGTGTCAGCATCAGTGTTGAAAGAGTTCATTAACAATAATGGAACATCGGCATCATACTTTCTGTTCAAGTGTTCAATTTGTCTGACAGCCAAATCCAAGAAATTGTTACCATCTCTAACTTCAATGACTGATTTAGGACCAACACATCCCATGGAAGTACCTAAACCACCATTCAATTTCAAAACTGCCAATTTAGATAAATTAGCAGAGTTGTTGGCACTGTTCAAGTCACCGTATTCAACAACTTCATCGGAAGATGGAGATCTGATTTTATCCCAATCCAAAGTGGATCCTGATGCCTTTTCAGTTAAATATCTTCTGAACAAAGTAAAGAAATTGTCCATTTCATTTTCGAATCTGGTTGTTTGTTCTGGGTTTTCAACAGTATCAGCCAAGTTGTTCAATGCATTACGCATTTGAGAGGCAGTAACATTGGTTGCAGTGTTGTCAAATGCCTATAGTAAAACAAGTGTTAGTTAACAAAAAATATTCTTTCACTAGGGAACAGCAACAACAAATTGTTCCTCCCAGATAGGGGGTGAACCAAAAAAAAAAATAACAAAAAGTGTTGCGTTCACGGTATAATAATACATACATATGTTGATTGTGATTTTGCATGTCTTTTTCCTGTAGTTGCCATTTTGAATCAATTGAAATAATGCAGTGTTTTGAAAGATAAAACTAAGCTCTAAAGAAAGAAAGAGAAAGGAAGTAAAAAAAATTTAATTGGGCTAAAAAAAATTTACAAATTGAAAAAGATTCCTCAATTTCGTGAAAGTTTTGATCTTATATGTCGAAGTTGAGTTGTGTTGTGTTTTAATTTCAAGAACTTATTTTTAAATTTGAATTTGAAGTTTTTTTTTCTCTCTCACTCCACTTTGCTCTCGCCAATTAATTATTATTCTCCGTGGTGTAAGTAGGCGTGGTGGTGGTGTGTACTCTTAACTAAAATGGAAACAATTGGATACACACACACATTCTTACAATCTAAAAATATTACATAAACTAAGAACTAAAAATTGAGGAATTAAAAATTTTTTTTGGTGGGTCTGCAGTTGAAGCACGGAGTGGTCTATATCCCGAAAGTTTTCCTTGAAAAAAAGGGGTGAAAGGAATGCAAAGAAAAATTAAAAAGAAATTGCTATATGTTAGACATACATGAAGGTATAGGCATAAGTGGCGTGAAATCAATAAAACAACTAAGCTGGATAGGCCGACCATAGGAGAACCAAGCTTTAACCCCAATTTCCTTCTATTCTTAATTTCTCTATTGAAGAAAATTTGATTATCTATACCAAATACTCTTAAGCAATGTTGAGAGACAACGTGTTTGTGTGTTGTCCAGCATGTTTCATTGGACATTTTGTTACCTGTAATAGAGCTTAACCTAACATTATTAGTCGAATCCCCCAACCCAGCAACAATTAGCGCTTAGTAGTTAATTTTTTTTTCCTACTTTCTATAATTAGGATCTAGAATTTCAAGGCGGGCTAAAAATAAAATATCACAAAAATGACTAATTTTTTTATGAGCCGGTGGTGTATATTTGTTGGGGGACCAAGGAAAGAAAGCATGTGCCCAAAAAAATTTACAGATCAAGATATATATGAAACCGATAACTCAAACAGTAGCTTGAATCAAGTTGGTATAAATGTCGGAGGGTAAAAACTATATATGAAAGACAACCAGTTGAAACAAAAAAAAGTCCGGTATAATAAAAATCCGACTACGTGTCAGGGACAAAATGCACAAATTCTTTTCCCATTTTTTTTGTTGTTCATTTGTTTGCTCTATTATTTTTTCGTCTTCGTCTTCTTCTTCTTTGTTCGCTTTGTTTTTTTGATTTGTTGTTACTGGTCTAGGGAAGACTCCCATTGTTAAATTATCATGACAGGCTGCCAACCCGCTAACAATGTCTATCTCAGTACCTGGCCAATAAAAGAGCTTGTATATATCCAAAGCGAGCAACATCCAACCACCTTTTGAATTGGCATGTAAAAAATACTAACATTCTCTTGGAATTATGTTGCTAGAAAAATAAAATAACGTGATTTGGGAATGGAAACAAATTGCATTAAATCATCAACATCTGAATTAATCTTCACTTTTGCAATCTTTACGAGCAGAAACCATTGCTCAAGAAAACACGAACAGCAGTAGTAGTAGTAGTGGTGGTTTCAAGTAGACGATGATGATGATGATGACGACGATCTTCAACATCATTTATCTCTCGTCTAAACTAGCACACATAATTGCATCCCATCTAAATAAATTAATAAACAGACTTGGTTTGCCTGCAACAGGGTTAAGTTAGATTTCTGGTTCTTTGAGCCCTGTCCTCAATACTTATCCCCCTCCCCACCATGGAGATGAAAGAGATAACAATTGTAGAAGTGTTGCAAAGAAAAGATAGACTACTGGTTTTTTTTTTCTAGAAATATTTGCAGAAATTTACCTAAAAAAAAACTCCAAAAATATTTAATTAAACAGTAACAACAACGAACCCGAGTAAATAAAAATATAGAGCAAATTATGGCATGAAATTACAAATTTCACCGTGTAGTTGTGCAAAAAAGTAAATGATATTCAAAAAAAAAATAATTCGTCATGAACAGGATTCGAACCTGCGAAGGCAGAGCCCATTGCCTGACAAAACTGCTTTTCTAAGTGAAATTAGAACTATAGCAGGGCAACTCCTTAACCACTCGGACATCATGACTTATTTCTGGACGACATTTTATTTGCAGTTTACTACCAACAAACAAATTATACATAAAAATGTCGCAAAAAATAATACAAAAAAAAATTATAACGTCATGAACAGGATTCGAACCTGCGAAGGCAGAGCCCATTGCCTAACAAACTGCTTTCCTGACTGAAATCGGGAATATAGCAGGGCAACTCCTTAACCACTCGGACATCATGACCTTTTACAAAAAATGCTTGATTTGACTCATTTTTGATAAGATTTAAAATTGTATCAATGTTTGGCATAACTTACTTCTAAAGACTAACATTTGTGAAAATCATCAACAATTTGAAAGGAGTTATGATAAAATAAGGAAGTCTAGAAAATGGAATAACATCAAGTTAATTAGTTTGTTGGATCTATCTTGGTTATCTTGTTTGTTAAGTTGGTCTTGATAATATGAGTGAGGTTGTGACTTGATTTTAAATTAGCCTAGTAGTAGTAGTACCAACAACCAAGTTGCTTTGTTCTTTATCTTTTTAAATATATGATAGTCTGTCATTAAAAAATCAATAGAAGAGATAATTAAAAAAAAGAAAAAATCGGTAGTTAGTAAAATTTTTTTTAAGATGATGAATATGCATATAGATAATTATTCAGAGAGATGAGATTCAAAAAAATGAGAAATGACTAAAGAACCTTTTAATTCACACAAAAACTCAACCCAACCAAACTAGCAAACAATACTATCAACTTTTACTCTAACTTTTATCAAAATCCAAATACCGTATAAAGATAAACACCTACACACACCTACATATATACATCAATGGAATCAAATAATAATAAATTGAAAAAGAAATCTATTATCATAGCATATAATGAAGAAGATGAGGACCTCGAAGAAGAAGAATTTAAGATAAAAAGTGTTTATGATTTAAATAAACAAGAATCGAATGATATAGATAATAATACCAATGAGATTAAACAATTAGATAATACAAATATTGAACATAAAGAAAAGAAAGAAGAAAAAGAAAAAGAAGAAGAAGAAGAAGTGCTGGAGTTGAAGCTGGAGGAAGAGGAAGAAGAGGAACTAGAGGAACAAGACATGTTTCCAAAAATCATTAATAGAGATCCATCAATTGATTCAGATTATGATTCCGATCTTGATTTAAATAATTCTGAATCAATATCAATTAATCAATTAAAAGCTCATAAATATTTAGGGTGAGTTATAATTACGACAACAACAACGACCAAATCAATTTTAAAATACCTTTCTCAATATATATATTTAAAAAAAACGTATACATTTATCATTCTCTTCTTTTTACATATTACCAACGACAAGTTTTTGAATTTCTTCTTTTTCTTTAGCACGTTCAAGAATTTTTTGTTCAATAGTATTTCTAGTAACCAATCTAAATACTTTAACTTGTTTAGTTTGACCAATTCTATGAGCTCTATCCATTGCTTGACTATCAATAGTTGGATTCCAATCACTATCATAAAATATCACCGTATCGGCACTAGTTAAATTAAGTCCTAAACCACCAGCTCTTGTTGATAACATAAATATAAATATTTCGGGGTTGGTTTGCCATGCTTGAACCATTTCTCTTCTTGATTCAATTGTTGTTGATCCATCTAATCGAATATATTTATAACTTTTATAAGCTAAATATTCTTCAAAAATTTGCATCATTCTTGTCATTTGAAAATAAATTAAAATTCTATGACCTCCTCGTTTCAAATCAATTAATAATTCATCTAATTTGGCTAATTTCCCCGATTCAGCTATAAATCTATCCATTGATGGCATACGAATATTGGAATAATCAAATATTGGCATGGGTAACATGTTTGATTTTGGATATTGTTCTAATGGGATTTGATCTTTCATTAATTTTAATTCAGTAGATAATGATAATGGTATTAATGATGATCTTATATTGGAATCAAATAATGTATTATTCATCTTATTGGTAAAATTCATTGATGAACAATTCACAGTGATTGGCGGAGCAGATGCAATGGGTGTCACTGCTGGTTCTAATTTATTCAAATACATATCTTGACTAACTTTCTCCTTAATAGAAACAAGATCAGAAAACACCAACGAATTTGAAATAAAACTGCTATTGGTACTGGTACTATGATCGGTGATTAGTAATTTTTTATTTTTAGGAATGTAATCACCTTCATAAAGATAATTTATTCTTTCTAGTTTTTCAGTTTCAGTTGGTTTATTTTGCATTTCAATAGCTCTTGAAAGTATATCCTTCTGAGAATAATGTTTCAATTCATTAGGAGAAACATTAATACCTTGTAACCAACCCGTTGCATTCATATTTTCAGGATTATAAATACTAAATTTGGAATAAATGGAATCACGAGTCAGTTTGTTATAATTTGGGGTTAATAGTTCATCATAAATTAATCGAGGCAAATCATATTGGACAATATTTTCCGTTGAATAATTTACATCCAATTCATTAGTTTCTCTTAAAAATGAACCTGTTTCAGCAAATTTCCCAAATGAAAATGGTGAATTGACATCAGCACGTTCAAATAAATCAGGATGATTACAAACTTTCCTAAATTGCATCACTAAATTAGCTAATGAACTATCAGAACTAGTAGAATTAGATTCAAGTTCAAGTAAATCAGTATCCAGCATAGAAATTTGTGATCTCAATTGTTGATAAAGTTTCTTTTGTCTTGTTGTTAAATCACAATAAACATCAATTTCAACTTTATCACCTAATTCACTTTGTACATTCTTCTTGATTCTTCTCAACATAAATGGTTTCAAAATCATATGTAATCTTCGTAATTGTTGTTCATCTAAACTGGTATTGGATTGTGCATGACTTTCAATATCTTTAGCAAACCAATCACTAAATTCATCATGAGAATCGAAAATTGACGGCATAATGAAATGTAAAAGAGCCCATAATTCTTGCATGGAATTTTGAATTGGAGTACCCGTCAATAATAATCTATTACGACAAGTTAAATTCAAAAGGGATTTCCATCTTGATGAAGACGATGATTTAATAGCTTGAGCTTCATCTAAAATCATATATTGCCATTTCATTTTTTGGAAATAAGCAATATCAGCAACAATTAATTGATAAGATGTAACTAAAACATGGAATGGTGAATCCTTATCGTATCGAAGACTTTTCCTATCCCAAAATTTACGTAAAATTTTTCGATCTTTAGCATTCCCCCAATATGGTAATACTTTAAATTCAGGAACAAATTTCGTAATTTCTTGTTGCCAATTATGCAATGTTGATGCTGGAGTCACCACCAAAAATGGACCCCACATATTATAAGTTTCAGCTAAATATGCCAATACCGATATACTTTGAACGGTTTTACCTAAACCCATCTCATCAGCCAAAATACCATTGATACCTTGTTCATACAAGTTTGCTAACCAATTTAAACCTTTCAATTGATATTCTTTCAAAGTACATTTCAACATATTTGGTTGAGGTATAGTGATATCTCCTAATAAGGTTGGATTCTGGAAATTCATTTCTTCACCATTGGTGTCAGGATTTTTAAATGATTCTTCACTATTATCAAATTGTTTAGCCTTATTTTGCACTTCAATAAGAGCATTTTGTGCATTTTGGGCTGCCATTCTACGTAATGCTTCTTCATCATCATTATCAAAATCAACAGCATTAATATCATGAGTGGCAGATCCATCAACATCAGCATATTTATCCAAATGTTCTTTGGTGTTTGATTTCAAATTATCATCAGCATTAGTACCTTCAAGTTCATCAGTTTTAATCTTTTTACCAATGAAATGTGAATATAATTCGGTTTGAGTAATTAAGAAATTTAATTTTCTCAGTTGTCTTTTGGCTTCTCTTTCTTCTTCCTCTTTTTTGGCTTTATCTAATAATTCCTTTTCATGTTTCTTCTTCAAATCACGTTCGAGCCTTTCATTTCGTTTCCAGAAATTAAACATTTCTCTCATGGCTCTTCTGGCTTTAGTAGTAAGATCTTTTTGATTCTTGGTATTTTTCAATTGCCATCTTTTAGCTTCTCTAGCAGCCAATAATGCCGTCTTTCTAAGATTAATAAGTCTACCTTGAGTAGCTTGTTGCATCAGCCTACTTCCTTTCGGTCCATCTTTTCTCGACAAATCTTTCCAAATGGCAATATATGTATTATCATATTGTCTCATAAAGGCTTTAAATTCTTTAGCAGTCATACCTGCAGCAGCAGCTTCTGATAATGCACCAGATTTAGGCTTTTGTTCTGTTTCTGCTTCAGCTTCAGCTTCGTCTTCTTCATCTGCTTGCTGCTGCTGTTGATGCTGCTGCTGTTCTTCCTGTTTATTCTCAATCTTGACACGTTTATGATCTCTACCAGTTGATTCTTGTGATTTCTTTACTTGTTGAGTAGATGATTGCTTGTCAGCAGTTTCTAATTCATCTTCAAATGCCTTTCTTTTCACTTTAGGACGACTACTTCTTCTTGGTTGTATTTCAGGCAGTCCTTTACCAGGTTCAGTCTTTGGTTTTATCAAAATAGGAGTTGAAGGTTTTGAAGATTGCCGTTGATGACGACGATCAGGTGTATCAGAACCATTGGCAGAGGCAGTGGTTCCTGCTGTAGCACTATGATCTTTTGTACCATTTGCAGCAGCAGCAACAGCTTTATTTGAATCATCTGTAGTACTGGTTGTAGCAGCAGGTTTTCTTCTTCTTGATTTGTGTTCAACTTTATGAATTTTCCTTGTTGAACCCCATTTAAATTCTTTACCTCTAGTACTATTATGATGTAATGGTTTCGAATAATCAATAGCAATTAATTCTTTATTTTTATTGGTTTCACTAATTTTATTATTTCTTGAAGATATATCTTCAGCAACAACTCTATCAATATAATTTGAAGCAAATTGACCAGTATTAATAAGATAATTGTTCAATTTAACTTCATCAAATTTCATTAATTTCAAATGATGACCCATTTGTTGGTATTGATCTAATTGATTAATGACATTTATATTGGATTCAAATACTGATTTGTATTTTTGATCTATTGTAGGTGTATATGAATTATCAAATTGATAACTTTCTGGTAGTATACTAGCAATAATAGAGTTTGTGTCTTTTTTCAATGAGGATATGGTGGTAGGATTGGAATTTTCATCAACAGAATGTTTCAAAGGTGACAGATTAATTGGTTGATGGTTAGTTGCGGTGGTTGTGGTTGTGGTGGCGTGTTCCACAGTAGTTCCAACAGGAGGTATACTGGGATGTTGTTGGTTCAGTGAATGAAATTCTGATAGATGGTTCTCTTGAACATTATTCACTGCCAGTACTGATGTTTGTCCATTTCCATTGATTGTTGCATGATCCACCAGTTCTGCCTGCTGTTGTTGCTGTTGATCAGTTGCCGTTGACGTCGACTCTTTCAACGACACATTATTATCTGATGATAACATAGAAGAGATGTTCATTATTGATATTAATATTGATCAATGATAGAAATCAAATTAAGAAAGATAGATTGATTATTAGTTACTTTTCCAAGTTAGATGGTGGGAAATAAACTAAGACTTTGCTATTTGATAATATTTTTTTTACAAACGTAAGAAAATTTTTACTTTTGGGTTTCAATTCACTTCGTTCTCTCTAAGTTGTTGTTTGTTAACATTAAGAGAGAGAAAGAGAGAGAGAATGGGTGAGTGTGAGTGAGTGAGTGAGAGACCACAACCACCACAAGGACAATATTGTTTTGAGAAAACATTTCTCTCTTAACAAAAAAAAAAACACTAAAAAAGAAATTTCTCAATTTTTTCAATAGAAAAAAACACTCAACTCATTATTCAACTCCACTTGATACTGTAATACTGTGTAGTACTCCTAATAAATTACACGCATATTAATTATGAAAGACAACCAGTGAGACATACAAATCAACAACAACTTAAAATTTCTCACTTCTTTAAAACTACACGTTAATTTATTTGTTTGTTTCTTATATCCAGATCACAGACAGAAAACACATTTTACTTATAAATCCTCTCTTTAGTTTTTACAACCAACCAACCAATCAATCAACCACCCACCCACCCACTCACCACCACTTGATTAATGCCCCAACCTTTGAAACCTTACTACTATTAACTCAACCCTTTTTAGTTAATAATTCATTACACTCTATTAATTCTAAACAAACAAAAACTAGTTGGTTCTGTCCAATTCAAGTTCAATTTTCTACATACAAATTGGATTAGACAAATACCAAATGGTTACACTGTAATTTCTATCGGGTTATGATATTTAAAGATTAATTGAAACGATCATAATTCCAATATTCTCTGCGGGCTAAACTTTTTGAATTAACTGTAACTTATATTTGCATAACACCAAAATTTTACATGTAGACTATAGGCCATAATCCCACAAATCTTACAAATATTAGTAATCAAGGAGTCGAAATACTAAATCTATTTACTATTGTTTTTACCCATATGGTGATAAATAAATAACAAACAACAAATAACAAATAAGAAACGCCCATCATTCTAACAAATGACACGTAAATTGTAAATCTTCACAATTGTTTTCTCTTTATTGGTTGTGATAAATACTCAATAGGAGAGAAAAAAACGGCATGAGACTTTCACGGGGATTATTCTTTTCCTTGTTGTTTTTAATTCCGAGCACACAAATTCATTTTTTTTTTGCTTCTCACTTTTTTTTTTTCAATAATAATTATTATCACTCTTGGTTGTCAAAATCAAATACCAACTACTACTACTTTTTCCTTCCTAAATCAATATACACACAGACATTTAACACAATGGGATTAGATCATCCAGCATTTACATTATCAGGATTATGTGCCATTGGTGGTATCATGGGTTATGCCCGTAAAGGGTCTTTCCCTTCGTTAGTTGCCGGTATTACTTTTTCTGCTCTTTATGGTGGTGCTGGTTATTTATTGAAACAAAATGCTGATTATGGATTAGAATTAGCTTTAAGTACAAGTACAGTATTATTAATTGCTGGATTAGCCAGATCTATTCCAACGGGTTTTGCCAAACCAATCCCACTTGTTCTATTAGTATTGGGTGGTGCTTCAACTGCTTATTATGCTAAAAAATATAATGAATTTTATCCATTATTCAACTAATAATTGAATATTTGAAAGGATTTATATAATAATAATATTAAACAATAATGTACACGTTTATTTTTATTTTGAATTTCTAACATTTAAAACATAATAATTAATAATAATAATAATAATAATAACAACAACAACAACATTCTATAGATAAAGGGATTTTTTGTCAACACATTTTGAATATTTATACTCTCCTAATTCCTATTATCACCAACCCATTCTCTAGCAGATTTGAATAATTCAATCCATGGACCATATTGACCCCATTCTTTACCTTGTTCAATTGGATACCAAGAATTTGATTCCTTTCTACAAACTCTTTCTGGATGAGGCATCATGGCTAATACTCTACCATTAGAATTAGTAATACCAGCAATACCATTTGGTGAACCATTTGGATTAAAAGGATAATTTTCCGTAATTTTACCATAATTATCAACATAATGAATCACATCCAATTGGAAATCTTTTTGTTCTTGTAAAGCTTTAAATTGAGCTCTACCTTCACCATGAGCTACAGCAATTGGTAATTTAGATCCTTTCATATTTTTCAAAAAAATTGAATTATTTTTCTGTGGGGATGATTCAATTTCAACCATAACAAATCTAGCTTCATATTGTTCTGATAAATTTTTTTCAAAAGTTGGCCAATTTTCAGTACCAGGGATTAATTCAGCTATTCTACTTAAAAATTGACATCCATTACATGCACCAAAAGCAAATGTATCATTTCTATCTTGGAAAAATTTTTTAAATTCTTGACGAGCTTTATCATGGAATAAAACTGATTTAGCCCATCCGGCACCAGCACCTAAAACATCACCATAAGAAAATCCTCCACATGCAGCAATTCCGACAAAATCATCTAATGTGGTTCTACCTTCTAAAATATCCGACATGGTAACGTCATAAACATCAAATCCAGCTTGTTGGAAACACCAAGCCATTTCTTGTTGAGAATTGACCCCTTGTTCTCTTAAAATAGCAACTTTAGGTTGTTGCAGAGAATATTTTTTGAATTCATTTGGTTGATATGTCAATTGATATGAAATACCAGGATCATTATCATCTTTAATGGCATCATATTCTTGTGTAGAAGTAATTGGATTATCTCTTAATTTTTGAATATGATAAGATGTATTAGACCATAATTGTTGCAAATGACCACGAGTAGATGAATATATTGGTGTACCATTAAAAGAAATATCGATTAATTGTTTAGAATCAAATTTAGGTTTACCAATAATTTGGATGAAATTTTCATCAATTCCATTATCCAAGAAAATTTGTTGGAATTTGGTATAATCTTTAAATTTAATTTGGAAAACTGCTCCTAATTCTTCATTAAATAATTCTGTGAAAACATCTTGTTTACCATTAATATTTAAATCTAATCCACATCTTCCAGCAAATGCCATTTCTAAAACAGTAGTAATTAACCCACCTTCTGATCTATCATGATATGCTAATATATCAAATTGTTTATGTAAAACAATAAGAGTTTCTAAAAATGATTTCAAAAGCTTATGAGAATGAACTGTTGGTGCAGAATCCCCAACTTGTTTATAAGCTTGAGCTAAAGCTGACCCACCTAAAGATTTTCCGGTTTCATTAGATGCAGCTAAATCAACTAAAACTAATACAGTTTCTTCTTGTTGTTGTTCACCCAAATTTTGTAATTGAGGGGTCCAAGTATTAGAAGTATTATCAACTGGGGCAAATGAAGTAATAGTTAAAGCTAAAGGAGCAGTAACTTCTTTATCATCCCATTTCATTTTCATCGACATGGAATCTTTACCCACAGGGATAGAAATACCCAAATCTGGACATAAATCCATACCAATGGCTTGAACTGCTTCATATAATTTAGCTCCTTCACCTTCATGGGATGCTGCTGACATCCAATTAGCTGACAATTTAACATGATCTAATGAAGGGATATCAGCTGCAAAAATATTTAACAACGATTCGGCAACACACATTTTGGCCGATGCACTAGCAGAAATTAATGCTAACGTTGGTTTTTCACCCATAGCCATAGCTTCACCAGTGGATAAAATAGTATCACCAAGAGAAGTAGCAGTGACTCCAACATCAGCAACGGGGACTTGCCAAGGACCCACCATTTGATCACGATCAACTAATCCAGTAATAAATCTATCACCAATAGTAATAAGGAAATTTTTGGATCCAACTGCAGGTAATTGTAATACTCTATCAATAGATTCACTAACATCTAGGTTGTTGTTAGTGGTTTCAAATGGAGTCAAATTTAAATTTGAAGTAATTGCAGTACGAGACATTTTTGGTGGTTTACCAAATAATACTGACATTTCTAAATCAATTGGAGTTGAATTTAATAAAGAATCAGTTAAAACTAAACGTTGTTCTTCAGTAGCAACTCCAACAACTGCAAATGGAGCTCTTTCACGTTGACAAATCTTAGCAAATAAATCCAAATTTTCTGGTGCTACTCCTAAAACATATCTTTCTTGGGATTCATTACACCAAATTTCCATTGGTGACATACCTGGTTCTAACGATAATATAGATCTTAATTCAAATTTAGCCCCCAAATCATTATCATGAACTAATTCTGGCAAGGCATTAGATAATCCACCAGCACCAACATCATGAATAGATTGAATTGGATTACCCAATTTACCCAATGATACACAAGCATTAATAACTTCTTGAGCTCTTCTTTGAATTTCTGGATTACCTCTTTGAACAGAAGCAAAATCTAAATCAGCAGAACCTTCACCCGAAGAAATTGATGAAGCAGCACCACCACCTAAACCAATCAACATTGATTGACCACCAAGAACAATTAATTTTGCCCCCGGGGTGATTTTAGTATCTTTAAGAGCTAAATCAGGTCTAATTGCTCCCATACCACCAGCCAACATAATTGGTTTATGGAAACCTCTAATTTCTGTTTCACCATGAGAATTTTCCACTTCAGTAGTTAAAGTTCTAAAATAACCATTAATGGCCGGTCTACCAAATTCATTATTAAAAGCAGCGGATCCAATGGGGGCTTCTAACATAATATCTAATGATGAAGCAATATGATTTGGTTTACCAACATTTCTTTCCCAAGGTTGAGGCAAAGTTGGAATATTTAAATCAGCAACAGAAAATCCCGATAATCCTGCTTTAGATTTAGAACCTCTACCAACGGCACCTTCATCTCTAATTTCTCCACCTGAACCAGTGGCAGCACCAGCAAATGGCGATACTGCGGTTGGATGATTATGAGTTTCTACTTTAACTAAAGTTTGAACTTTTTCTTTAATGGATTTCCATTGTTTTGTCTTAAAATCTGGAGTCCAAACATAACCTTCATGACCTTCGAAAACTGCTGCATTATCAGAATAAGCCGAAATAGTATATTGAGGAGTTTTTTCATGAGTATTTTTAATCATTTTAAATAATGATAATTCTTTAGTGGTGCCATCAATAGTCCAATCAGCATTAAAAATTTTATGACGACAATGTTCAGAATTAACTTGAGCAAACATAAACAATTCAACATCAGTTGGATTACGACCAATGATTTCTTTAAATGCATTAATTAAATAATCAATTTCACCTTGATCTAAAGCTAAACCTAATTCTTTATTAGCTTTAATTAAATTTTCCAGATCAGAAATAATATCAATTGTGACTAAAGGTTTTGGTGAATGATGAGCAAATAAATCATTATATTGAGGAACATTATTACCAAAATAGATCAGTTGCGTCATTCTATCGAAAACTGAAGTTAAAAGAGTTTCAATAGGAATAGAATTAGAATTAGAACCACTATCATTATTATTGTTATTGTTGTTTTGATCTAATTTGAATCCATTTTTAGTTTTAATTAATAATGATAATCCTCGTTCAATTCTTTCAATTTGATCTTTTAATCCACAAATTTGAGCAATATCAGTAGCTTTAGAAGACCAAGGAGAAATTGTTCCTGGTCTTGGTAATATTTGGATCAAATAAGTATTTGGGGGTAATTCAATAGATTCACCATCAATAACAGTAGAATTTTTAATTAAAATTTTATTTAAAGATGAATTTTCATCATTATCAGTTTCAAGAGGGTTATCATAAGTTAATAAAATTTTTAATAATTCCAATTGTTTATCAGTTAAATCACCTTGCTCTTGTTGTAATGAAATATAATGAGTAAATGAACCAACAACTTTATCAATTATATCTGATTGACCAATTTTTTTTTCAATTTCTTGAATCAAATTATTGATTCTAAAATCAGATAAAGCTTTTGGCCCTGATAAAATAAGAAATTTACTCATTGACAAAAAAAAAAGTAAAAGTAAAAGTAAAATTAAAAGACAAGAAAATTGTCGTTATTGTTGTTGTTGTTGTTGTTAGAGAAGATCTACAAGAAAGAAAGAGGGAAAGAAGAAGAAGGAGGAAGCTAATTTAGGTGAAAGTTTTTTTTTGGAAGTTAATAAAGAAGAGGAAAAATATGGTTGTTTATATATTGCGATAACTTCTTCCCGCATTACAATAGCTAATAGTTAATAGTTAATAGTTAATAATAATAATATTGTAACATTAATCTAACTTCTCTACTACTACTCCTTGTTCTTTTTTTTTTTTTTTGACTTCTTTCTCATTTTTCAATCTCATCTCTCTCTCCGTCTTACAAACTAAAATTTTTTATTGGTCACGTGCTCTACATCATCTCATCAAATTAAATCTAAAATCCACTACTACTACTACTACTACATAAGCAAGCCAAAAAAAAAATATACATACACTCATACTCTTTACTAATCTTTAGCTGTGAATTTAAACCTACCACCATCCTATACCTCATCTCTTACAATCATGGCTCAAGGTAATTTGAAATTAAAATCTAAACAATCAAATAGAATAACTAAAAAGCAACAAAATCCTAAAAAAGCTGCCCCAAAAATCATTAAACCTAAAAAAACCATTGCTAAAGAATCATTAAAACTTACAAAAATTCATCTGGGTCAATTAATGAAAAGTACTGAGAAATTAATTGCTAGTAGAGTTGGTCATTTAGAATTAATTAAAGGTTCAAGAAGACAAGTTGAAAAAGAAAATAAACAACAAGCCAACAAAAAATAAGTCAATAAGTTATTAAGAAATAAAGAGATCAAATAGAAATAGGAGACAAAAAAAGAAATGAAATCAGTGATTGATATATTATCGAATTTTCCTGAAAATGGGAAAATAATCTTACAACAATCTTCAAAAGAGAATCAAGAGTTGAGACAAAATCAACAACAGATACAAATTCAAAGACAATATAATGCTGATAAAAGTATAATTCGAATTCCATTGGCTGATGAAGAAGAAGAAGAAGAAGAAACAAATAGCCATCCCAAATTACGAGCTCTAAAAGAGGGAGAAGAAGAAGAAGAACAAGAAACAAAAAAACGCAAGAAAACTCAACAATAATATATGTTGGTAGTAATACTATATATTTATACAAATGTAACAACTATTTCTTTCTTTTTTTTATACTGGTACTGGCCTATTTGAAGCATCTTGAGCTTCCATTTCTAAATTTTTTCTTTTAATATGAGCTTCTTTTGATTTAACAAATATTATTAAAGCAAAACCAAACACTGCCGTCAATACTACTAACAATGTATTTATAGGACCTGGATTCATATTGAAAAATTCATGAGTAGCTTTATCCATAACTTGTTGTAAAATATTACATACCCCGGAAAAGGCAATAATGGTTCCATAAACGGTACCAAAATTATCATACCCAAATACTTTAGCACAAAAATCACTCACGGCAGTATAATAAAATGGTCTATAAACCACAAGAACTATAATCCCAGCATAAGTGGCAGGTAACCAAGATACTAATCCAGCAACCCCAATGAATAATGAAAGTCCCGTCAAGATATATAATGCAGTTAATGTAGTCAAATTATCTAAAATTAATCCAATGAATGGAATTGAAAAAATCCCACCTAAAGGTAATGCTAAATCGAAAAAATGATTTATGGTGGTTGCTAATGATTCATTACCATGATATAAATAAAGTTCTTGTGATTTAATTGTGGCAACAAAATAATTAATTCTTAACATTTGAATCGTGGTAAATAACGTCATTAATATAAACCAACCAGAATTCAATTGTTCAGTAATTGAATAACCATGTAAAACACCAAATACTCCACCAGATGAATGAATTAATTTAGAATCAGCCTCTTGTTCATAACGAGATTTAATTGAACTATATGACATTCTCAGTGCCGTTGATTCTCTTCTACTTGTTGGAGCTGAAGCTCTTCTCATAAGTAATGAAGTAGTTTCTGATATTGTTGGTTGATAATATTCTGTAACATCAACTATAGCCGCTGTTGCTGAATTATCACGCTGTTGTTGTTGTTGTTGTTGTTGATCTTCAGGTGTTAATAAATTACTATCTAATGGTTTACCAGTTTCATCAATCCCCGTTTCAGCAATTTTCGCCAAAGTACCAACGGTTTTATAAGAATCCTTAGGCATGATAAACATTTGACATAAGAAAATAAAAATTGGAACAATTAAATATAATGTGAAAAATTTATCAATTGAAATTGGTGAAACATTCGTATAATATAATCGATAAAATAAAAATAATGCTGATGAAGAATCAAATGCTCCAGTTAATAAAGCTAAAATCAATCCCAGATTTTGCGGGAAACAATTAGCTAATTGAAAACATGATATAAATACAAATGGTCCAGCAAGGGCTAATAATGTATAACCTATCAAATAACCATCAAATATTTGAATCTTTTCAATATGTGAAGCAAATTTTAAACTTAATGATCCTAAAGTTAATAAAATTGATCCTATAATCCCGGTAATTTTCGGTCCATAAGAATCTAATATTGACCCGACAGGCAATGCCGATATATTAGTCACCATACAAGCAATAGTAAATAAAAAATTCAATGATAAATCTTGTTCGACACATTTAGCGTCATTAGATATAAATTCATTTGTAGTGGTTGTTGTTGTTGCTGTTGATAAATCACATTTATTTTCATAAATATGTTGAGATATAAATATTGGTTTAATTGCCGCAAAGCCAAATACTGGTCCTGCTGCTACTAAACACCAAGCAATGGCACATATGATTTGTGTGATTCTTGTTGTTAATGGAGGAAGTTGAGATCTCATTTGGGGAAGAGAGGGTGGTAGGGACGTTGCTTGTTTTATTAAACCTCACAAGATTATAAACAATGAAAAATTTGGGGAAGAAACAAGAAATAGCAACTACCAAGCAAGCAAGCAAAAGAAATTAAGAAAAAACAAATGTGTATGAAAAAAAAATTCAATTAATTGAAATTGTTAATCTATTTATATTAAATTATCCATTCATATATATTTATGTATCATCTATTACTACTATTTATTTTTCTATTCGCCTTACTGTATGTCTATTTAGTATATAGATAATCCCACATTTTATCGGGGTACCGTAGAAATTAATTAGTGTGCGGGTTTTTCCGGCGGGGCTAATATAAAAAAGATAAGGAAAATACGAACTTTTCACTATTCACTATTTTTAATGTAGAATATTTTTCTATTGGCACAAGATATACTATACTGTAAGTCGTAAAGGATCCACACTTCTGGGGGGGCCTCTTTCTCTTAAAATGGTGAAATTTCATCATCAACAGTTTTATAAGCATTGGCTGCATTGGTTATTTTCATATAAATATGATGAATACAAATGGCAATCATATTTAAAAAAACAAAGGCAAATAAAGCAAATACAAATCTCATACCTGGTTGATCATATATAGGTTTTGATTTCTTTTTAGAATCATCGTTGTTATTGTCGTCCTTGTTGTTGTCATCTGTATTATCCCCTTTCTTGTCTTCTCGTTTAATAATATACTCTAGACCAATGGATTCAACATTTTTTTTATCAATTAGTTCTCGAACGGCAACATTAATATCAACATTTGTTTGTTCTATTGACAAGGGTACATCAATATCTATTTTTGCAGGAATATTAGAAATCAGATTTGTCAGTTGTTGCTTATGATAACAAAAATATGATGTTATTGTTGTTGTTGATGAATATAAGAAAATTCCACTTGATATAATAAGTAATGTAATAAATAAAATTTTGAAAATCAGTTTCTTCTTAGTTGTGTTATTATGTGGGATCGTCAAATCAAGACCTTTCCTTTCAGTTATTTGATTTCCAAACATGTTAATAAATCTTGCACTAATACATTCAAGTGGTAAAGGTTAATATCAATAAAGAAACGGGGAGTGGGTGATTTCTTTACTATATAAAAAAACAAGAAAGTGAGTAGAAGAAGAAGAAGAAGTAGAAATAGACCTATCAAAAAATTCAATTAATGTTCTAAAAATGGAAGTTTATGTGTAGCAGAGAGAGAGAGAAAAGATTTCTATTGTTTACATTTTTCCCCAATTAGAATTAAAAGGGATAGATATTAGCGCTACCAAAGAGTGAGTGAGTGAACAATTATTTTTCTTGATTACATAATAACACACCGTTGGTTACATAATAGACTGTTTTTGGAAAAGCAAAAATTTGAGAGAAGAAGAAGAAGAAGAAGAAGAAAAAATTTCAAGATATTTCAACATCTCATCCAAAACAATTATATCTTGGATATTAAGTACTTTTCATTAGAAAGTTCATTCAACTTAATTAGACACATCTACTACTACCACTACCACCTTTCTCCTTTCCCTATACCCCTTTCCCTCCCAATTACACAACTATAGATTAACAATGTCAGGAATATTATTTGAAGATATGTTTATTGTGGATTCAACAGATCCAGGAAGATACAATAAAGTATGCAGAATAACAGGACATTCATCAACATCAAAAGATATTACCATCACATTAGATATAAATAAAGAATTATTCCCGGTTCAAAACCATGATTCATTAACTATTACATTAGCATCTTCATTAGGTAATGAATCATCAATGATTACTTCAAATGGATCATGGAGACCACCTAAACCTGATGAAAGATCATTAGCTGATGATTATGATTATGTTATGTATGGTACTGTTTACAAATTTGAAGAAAATGCTGATAATGATAAAATGGCAGTTTATATTTCTTTTGGTGGATTATTGATGAGATTAGAAGGTGGTTATCGTTCATTATCTAATTTAAAACAAGAAAATGCTTATATTTTGATTCGTCATTATAAAGACAATTAAAGAAGAAGAAGAAGAAGAAGGAGGAGGAGGAGGAGGAGGCTATCGTTTAGCTACGGCAATGGCAAGGTGTTATTATAATTAGAATATGAATATAATTGTGCCAAACGAATAAATAAATAATCAGCAATGTTGGTGTATTTTCATATCTTATATGATAATCATTTGATTGTTGCTTGTGTATTATATATATATGTTTAGGTTTTAGTTTCATTAAAAGTAGATTCAAGTTAATTAGCATAATATGCTAAGTGATTTACATATAGCGATACTGGCAAAGATTGAATGGTGTGTGTATGTGTGTGTGTGTGTTGTGTGTTGTGTGGAATGTCGTACCAGTAGACATTTTTATTAACAAAGATGTCCGACACATAATAAAAAAGGAGGGGAAGAGCAAAAAGCACAAACAAATTTTTTGGGATTTCTCCAATCAAAGTGTTGTCAAAAATATGCGAAATCTTTTCAATCGATCAATCAATCGTCATTGTCATCAAAAACTCTTATCCAACTAACTAAGCAACCAACCAACGAACGAACGAACGAGCGAACCTATAAACACATACATTCACAACAACAATGATTGATACAGATAAACGTATGTATATGAAATATACTGTTGTTTATATCTACTAGTAGTTTATGAATTTACTAACTCCATCTCTATATTCTAGCGGATCCAATCTTAAAACAAGTTCCATTAATCAAAAATCCCGCATTTCAGCCACCAAGACCAATCACTTTAAGTAATAATTATAATAAATTAATTCCTACATTATCATCAACGGTAGTCCCACCTAAATTAAATATATCTGATACAGAAATTGATAGTTGGTTGAATGAAATACGATCACTTCGTGAACAAATCAAAAATAAGCAAACTAATGATAATAATCGACAATGTACTAAATATGAAAATTGGATTCGAGAACAAAGTAATAAAATTGCACCTGGATTTAATTATACAGTTATGCAACCACAGAAATCAATGAGAAATCAAGAAAGGAAACTAACTACCAAAAAAGAAGAAGAAGAACAAGAGGAGGAGGAAAGTGATGATAATAATGATAATGATAAAGATAATGGATCTGGTTATGATGAAATGAATGAATTAGATAGAATATTTGGGACAACGAAATTAAATTGAATTATAATGAAACGTTTTTTTTTTGTAAATAGATGGGTCATATTATTAATAGTATAATGAAGTTTGTCATGATTGATCGGGTTTATTTGCCTTGTAAACTATTGGTGTTCATCTTCCGATTAGATAGATATTGCTCTTTCTGAATTGTCAGGTGTTTTGATAATGTAGAAGGTTTTGATTATTTGTATTGTAATCATGTGTGGTTTTGGTATTTGTTCACTGAAATTAATTCAGATCCAACATTCAGTACAATGTGACTTGTAAGTATCCTCTAATATAGCCATGCCGTCAAAGAGCAATAAGAGCGCAGTCAATGTTTTCAAGTGGAATACTTATCTGTTGTTGTGGCTGGTAAAACAAAATTAAAGTTCTAGACTTATTTTTTTGGAGTTTGGCCCACTTTGTACTTCTTTTTTTTTTTTGTTAACATTTTTTGTCAATCTCCATATACAGACAGACAGACAGACAGACAGCACCAGCACATAGTAGTAGTAAATAACTAATTCATACTTGAAACATATATAAGGTGGTCGTTAAATTAGTGAAATTTCTGAAAAAAAAGTTCAACAACTTTTAACTACTTTAACTACTATTCCTGAATCTTCAAGTATAGTTTATCCTTATTATGAAGTTCCATCTTAAAAGATATGTCATAGTTACTTCAATACTACTATCTTTTTTCTTATTATTCAGACGACAATTTCTTCCCCTAACCCAACGACAACCAAATCCAATTAATAATGAACCAGTTTCATTTGATCTAATCAAACAACGCAATAAATTTGAAAACCCAATATATGCCAAATGGAAATTATCATCGTCAAGTCCTTTAGAAACTGATTTAACTACACGATGTAATGATTATTTCCAACTATTATTAACTCAAGAAAATTTTCAAATCAATTATCACGATAGTGGTTATAAAACTGAACCTTTTGTATATAAAAGGAAAAAATGGCTTAAAGAAAGAATTAGATCACTTCGTAAACAATATAAATTTGATAAAAATAAAGATAAATATGATTTTGATCAAATAGCTAAACAAGAATTTTCCATTGTTAGTGAAAACCAATCAATTCATGAATTAAATATTTATCAACATTTTTCTCATACAAGAATATTTGGTAAATGTTTTGCTACAAATAATAATAATAATAATAATAATAATAATAATGGAGTGATTAATATGGAAAATTCACAATCAAATCAATTATGTAAATCATTTGTTCAAATATTATATCCTTGGATGAGTGGGAATTTGCCCATATTTGAAAGAAATAAAGAGAGATCACCACCACAATTGGATGATTCTACTGATTGTATAATTGAACAAATATATAAAAATAGTAAAGGGAAAGGGATCATAATCCCTTTGATGACACAAGATAAATCAAATAATCAAATTCAAAATATTGGTCGTTTAATTAAAGTTTTAAGAGGATTAAATAATACTTTACCCATTGAAATCACATTTATGGAATTAATAACACCAGAAGCAAAACAACAATTATATGATATAGCAACATCTGATTCACAAATGTACCCCACTAAACAAGATATAGCATTTGTTGATCTTTCACCAACTACCACTAATCAAGTTAAGGGTTCCATTTCTGATAGTTCAATAATCACATTAAGTTCAATATTTACATCATTTGAAGAATTTATTATTTTAAATCAACATATTATTCCATTAATTGAATTAACAAAATTTTTCAATAATGAAAGATATAAATTACATGGAACATATTTTTTTAAATCACCTAGTAAATTAAAATATCGTACAACTAAATTTAATATTGGATTTCATGAAATTGCTTCATTTATAAAAAATCAATTAATTCCCAATAAATTTGATAAACATTATTTCAATCTATACCAAAAGGGATCAGAAAATGGTGATGAGGTAACTATTGATAGATTTTTCAATTATCAATTTAATAATTTAATTGATTCATCATTAATAATTTTCAATAAATCGAAAACATTAAGTGGATTATTGATTAGTGGGAATTTTGAATTTTTATATCATGATGATTTATTCAACATTAGAATCAATAATACACCAACGAAAACCAAAATGGATTATTTATGGTTAGGACAATATATATCTGGTATAAATGAACAAATTATATTTAATTTCAATTATGCAATTATGGCAGGGATTTTAACTCCATCACAAAATTTACCTAAAGATCTGATTGAATGTTTAGAAATTTGTTCATCTTCTTGGGGTCAATTATCTGATATTGATGATATTTCATTATTATATATTACTTCTCATCAATTACAAAATTGGTTAAATCATCAAAAATTTTTCGAATCTTTATTGAAAGATAAATATGAATTTAAATTTAATGAATTAGTTGATAATTTTTTAATCACAAACACCAACACCAACACCAACACCAACACCAATACCAATGGTAACACTAATGATAAAGACTCGACAAAATTAACTATGGGAAGAATTGATTCATCAATTTTTGAAAAAATAAAAACTCAACCATTAAAAATTGAAACTATTATTCGTCCACCAACTTTAATTGAACCAATCAATGTATTAGGTTATAATGAACCAGATCAAGCTTGGGTTCATCAAGATGATTTTGATCGAATTGGACAAAATGGTCAAGGTGGTGGTCAAGGTCATCCATTTTATTGTGTATATAGTTCAATTGGTGATCCTTTAAAAGAAGGGATTAGAGGATTATCTATTAATGTTGAACAAAGTTTACAAAAAAAATATAAGAAATTAATTGAAATTTGGTTACAAGATTAATCAATAGGTTTCAATTAGCATATAGATAGTTTACAAATAATATTATATCTTTATTTCAAGCTATCATCAAAATAATTAATTATTGCTTGTTTTGTTTTTGCAATCAATATAATAGAAGACCAAACAAATAATTTCTATTTTTTTTGACTCTCCCGTAGTTTTACACTTGTAGCCTCTCTTGTAAATATACACCTAATTGACAGTACCATTGGGACCCCATCTTATTGTTAAGGATAATACTTCTTCTTCTTCTTCTTCTTTTTTGTTTAATCAAATTTGCAATAAATAAAAAAAAAAAAACAAAGCCGCACAAGTTTTCCTAAAATGACTTATTTTGTGTAACGCATTCACGTGATCTAAACTTTTCAATTCAAAAACTGAACCAAATTCCTGCATATTGAGGTTGAAAAAAAAAAAGAAAAAGAAAATTTTTTCAATCTTGTTTGAGGAGAGAGAGGTGAAAAATTTTTCTCTCTCTCTCTCTTTCTTTCATTCTCATATACCATAAACTTAAACAACTTCTTTTACTTTTTCCTTTCTTTTCCTTTCAAACCTCTACAACAGATCCAATTAATTAACAAAAAAAATGGTTAACGCTATCTTATCTAAGAAAAAGAAATTAGTAGCTGACGGTGTCTTCTACGCTGAATTGAACGAATTCTTCACCAGAGAATTAGCTGAACAAGGTTATGCTGGTGTTGAAGTTAGAAAAACTCCATCTAAATTGGAAGTTATTGTTAAAGCTTCTAACACTCAAGGTGTTTTAGGTGAACAAGGTAGAAGAATCCATGAATTAACTTCATTGATTGTTAAAAGATTCAAATTATCTCCAGAAGGTATTGCCATTTATGCTGAAAGAGTTGAAGAAAGAGGTTTATCTGCTGCTGTTCAAGCTGAAGCTTTGAAAGCCAAATTATTGTCTGGTTTACCAATTAGAAGAGCTGCTTATGGTGTTTTAAGATTTGCTATGGGTGCCGGTGCTAAAGGTGTTGAAGTTGTTATCTCTGGTAAATTAAGAGCTGCTAGAGCTAAATCTCAAAAATATGCTGATGGTTTTATGATTCATTCTGGTCAACCAACTAGAGATTTCATTGATATTGCCATTAGACACGTTTTAATGAGACAAGGTGTTTTGGGTATCAAAGTTAAAATTATGAAAGATCCAGCTGCTAATAGATTTGGTCCAAGAGCTTTACCAGATGCTGTTAAAATTGCTGAAGCTAAAGATGAAGATGAAGTTATTCCAGCTCCAACTGTTAAATCTTATAAACAAACTGCTGAAGATGAAACTGAAACTGAAGCTCCAGTTGAAGCTGAAGCTGAAGTTGAAGCTACTGCTTAAGAAAGTTAATATGTATTACTTTTAGTTTAAAATAATATAATAACAACAACACAATAGTAGTAATTTTTTTTTTTTTTTCAACAAACAAAAGATCCATATTATAGAAACATATAGAAGGACCTGTCAAAGCCCGTGCCATACGTTATTTCATTATTGTGGTACTTCATTTTTTACTCGTATGAATAAATTTTTTCTCTTTAAAACTATCGTTTCCAAGTAATACGAAGTTGATTATTATTATTATTATTATGGTTCGATTTTCTTCGTTAATTTTATACGAATGATAGATCTTTACTGATAATTATCAAACAAAAAGGATGAGAGGAGAGTTTTTGAGACAAAAAAAAAATCGGAGAAAATAAATTCATTGTGACGAAATCTGAAATCTTGGATATCATATCATAAGAAATAGTTGAGAACCAACTATATGTGGTGGAGGAGAATAAAACAAAGCAAAGTAAAGGATATAATCAAATGATCTGATAAATCCCCTCCTTAAATGTGTGTGGCTACGGTAACAAGGAACTCAAACGGTGAAGGGCAGGGCACGAAGGTGTAAAATTCGGAAGTATACTCCCATGTCGTACACTAAGAAATTGATCAGTTGTTTTTCACAAAAGAAGAGAGAGGGGGGAGAATTTTTAAGTGCATACATACATATGTATATATATATATATATTTGGGCAAGCTTATAAACAAATTGAAATTGTACATGTGAACTTTATAAGCCACATTAAACGTTACAATAGGAATGTACGTACAAATGGGGCTTCCTTTCATCGTTTAAGATAAGAGAGACAGGAGAGACAGCTGTGTACTATGTGGGTTGAATCTTTTCTATATCTAACTATAATACATAAATTTCAATTGAATAGGAGAAACAAAAGAGGGGAAGACAACCAGAAGCAAGTTGAACTAATTACTAAATATTTCAATAGATAAGAACATCACAATAGTCATATCTGTTTAGTTCATGATGTAATTTAGTCATCCAATAAAAAAAAAATTCTTGCTTCTTGCTTTCCTTATAACCGCGGGATTGAGATTCCCATGATAAACACAAACACAAACCGATCAATTTTACTAATCACAAAAATAAACTCCGAAATTCAATTTATTATTGAAGTTTGGATGTTTCTTCCCTTCCCCCCCCATACATAAAAAGTTAATCACTCATCGGTGACAACTGTTTGGGTTTTGGGTTTTGTGTCATATTATAGTATTTTCGGTACTTTAGTTCCAGTTCACCATATTAAAAATCACATTCACGTTCAACAGTTAACAGTTATTCAACAA
>OBUW01000166.1_pt1 | contig 48884 bp, 26 predicted proteins | sample 1475761 | NCBI WGS metagenome assembly OBUW01 (sample SAMEA2579908, study PRJEB22360) | human gut metagenome | biome: human gut; feature: human-associated habitat; material: faeces | place: Denmark | collected 2008/2010
AAAGAGAGAAAGAGTCTAAGTAACCTACTACACTTAATAATAAAGAAATTGTGTGAGACTGACTTATTTATTGAGTGAAAATTTATTTTCAAATGGATACGTAAATCGAAAAAGTTTCAACAACAACAACAACAAACTCTCATTCGGGAATTTTTTTTTTTTTTTTTACTTTCCTTTTTATCTATTTTCAACTAAATCCCAGTCTTTTACTTTCAATCACATAAATAACAATGGTATGTATAATTCAGTATTCTTCTATGTCAGTGATAGCCTTTATGTAAATTACAAATTTGCTAACAATCTTGAATTTTTATTCAATTTAGTCTGCATCCTCATCAGCAACCAACCAAGCCCCAGGTGGATTAAGAAGCGCAGTTAAAAGAAAGACCACTCAAGAAAAGAAGGCTCAATCATCAAATGCCACACCATTATCAACCAGATCTGCTGGTGCTGGTGGTTCTTCCTCCACAATGATGAAATTGTTTACTGATGAAGCCCAAGGATTAAGAGTCGATCCTTTAGTTGTGTTGTTCTTGGCTGTTGGTTTTATCTTTTCCGTTATTATCTTACATGTGTTTGCTAAAATCACTGGTAAATTTACTTCTTAAACAAAAAATAATAGTATAGATAGAAAGAGAGAGAGAGAGACGGTGGGCAAGAAATTAGAAAATGAATCAAGATACGAATGAAAGAAGAAAAATGTTGATATCATTTAAAGAAAAATATCTTTAGAGAAGAGTATTTTATGAATGAAAAAGAAAGAAGGAGAGGGCGGGAGGAGGCAGAGAACTAGAGGTGTGTTGTTATCACATATATCTGTATATTATTACTTTTATTATTTACATGTCATTTAATAAACTATTTACAACGGTAACCAACCCATCTTTGTGGATATAGTGTTTTGTGTCATTGCCTTGGGCATCAGTTTCTACCTTCCAATCAAATTGGTCTTTATTTTCTGTATAACTTTGCAACCAACTGTTGTTGTTGTTGTTCTTTTTATTACCTCTCACTTCAATTTCTATAATTGGATATTGATTGCCCAATATAATAGATAAAGGTATACCTAATAAATCAGATTGTTTCAATTTTTTGCCCATTGAGTCAGATCGATTATCAAGACGATAATCAATATTGGCTTGATTTAATATGTTATAAATTTCTTGGAAATTGTCTTGTGGGTTATTGTGGTGGTTATTGTCATTGACGTTTTTCAATTGTTTCTGTTTGGAAACTTCAACAACTGTCACCTCCCATGGAGCTATACTTCGTGGCCATTTCAATCCTTTTTCATCACGATTAATCTCTGCAATGGCGGCGATTATTCTACTTATACCAATGCCATAACACCCCATCATGATTCTTTGTTTTTCAATACTATTGTTCAGAGTGGGGACGTCGACTTCCAAATCCAAAGGTTTGGAATATTTGTCACCCAAATAGAATGTATGACCGACTTCAATGGCACTGCTGGCAGATAATGTTCCCTCTTCACAATGTCCACAAATTTCCCCCTCTTGTGCTAATACAATAGGTATATCGGTTAATGTAGTTATTAATGATCTGTTGATAAAATTGCTAATAGGGAAATCAGGGAACTTTGATCTTGATGACAATCGACTATCCATAATTCTCACAATACGTGTAGATATATCATGATTGAATTCACTCAAATCATTGATTGACGCTAAATCAATGTCAGGAATTTCATTCTGTATAAATTTAGGTTCCAAGACTCTATTTGAGGGATAATATGCGCAAATTAACGTTGATTTATCTTCCGTTGTAAAATATTTGACGGAAACTTCAATAGTTTCATCTATTTCCTTTGGATATGATAAAGCCTTTTCCATATTTGATACATTATGGCATTCATTACATTCAAACACTGTATCTTCTCCTGAAGAATTCAAATAATGCCATTCATGACTTAAACTACCACCAATATCACCTGAGTCGGCTTCAGCTTTAACATAAGGAATACCTAAATCTTGGAATATCTTGTGATATGCACCAACTACTTTCTCATAAGTTTTCATTGCTTCTGATTCATTTAAATCAAAAGAATAGGCATCTTTCATTAAAAACTCTTTCCCTCGTAACAAACCACCTCTTGGTCTTTTTTCATTTCTAAATTTGGGATTAATTTGATATAATGCCAATGGGAAATTCTTATAACTTTCCAAAAATTGTTTTTTAACATAATTTGTGATTTCTTCTTCAGCAGTAGGGACTAATAAATATTCATCACCTACAAGTTTAAAAATTTCTTCTTGATCCCATCGATTAGTCAATTTCCATAATTCTTTATGACTAATCAATGATAAACTGACTTCTTCAAATTGTATTTCATCCATTCTTTGTCTAATTATTTGACTTATCTTATTTTGAATTAATAATCCCATTTTCGACCAATTGACTAATCCGGCTCGTGGATATGTAATATATCCTAATTTTGTCAAGACTTCATGAGTAGGTATTTGTTTGGAATATTTGAATTTAGATAATTGATTCCCATATGATTTAGGAACTGTTTTGATATGTAAAAATCGTTTAATAATAATCATTACTGAGAAAGAGGAGGAGGATGGGAAGGGAGTCTAAATTGACAGAAGATCTCATGTAGATTTCTTGATCCAAAAAAAGAAAAAGTAATAGATACAGAATTAATAGGATCTTTTATTTTTTTTTTTTTTTTTCAGTTACAACTTTGAACCCCCCCAATGGAAACGAGACCACCAATAACTATTACAAAGTGACAAAGTTGATAGTAAATAGTGATCATTAATTGAGAACTATTCAATCAGTACGAGTGAGTGAGTAATCTACCAGAAATAAATAACACAAGTGGATATATTGAATAGTGTGGTGTTGGGGGAGAATACTCGTTTGCATGTTATTATTAATTGCTGTATGATCTTTATTGGCCGCAAAACTTGTGTAAAAATTGTTACAAATGTTATATTTCACAATTTTTTTTTTTAAATATCTAGTATATGATCAACTAATTACTTACTACTTAAAATAATATAAGAATATTACGTCTCTTTTCTTTTCTTTTTCTGTTTATGCTAACATCATTTTTAAAAAAACTTATTTACGGTTAAACAAATCGTCAAATCTTTTAGCAAAATCATTGTAGACGTCATCACCAAATAATTTCAAATTCTCAAGACTCTTTCCAAAATGATCTTGAGCATCTTTCAATTTTTGGTTTTTAGAAGCATCATTGGCTAAATCATTACTCAATTTTTCAAAATTACTCTTAGCATCTTCAACTCCTTTAATGGCTCTATCTTTTTCAGTATCAAATCTACCATTCAATTGTTTCTTACTGTCATTCCATTGTTTGGATAAATCATCAAGAGCTTTGTTCCAATCACCTTTAGCTTGTTCGTAATGTTTGTGCCATTCAGCTGAAGCATAATCAATTTGCTTATTAGTCCAATTGATGGCTTCATTGGCTTTTTTGTCTAATTCATCAGCTTTTTTGGAATTCCAATTGAAGAAATCAGATTTGGTAGATTCAGCTTTATCTTTAGCTTCATTGATTTTTTTATCGGCGTCATTTTTCAATTGATCAACTTTATTGTCACTTTTGTCAAACCAATTACCAAAAATTGATTTTTCTTTGACTTCAACATTTGGAGAAACAGTTGAATATTGTGTAGTACCAGTTTGAACTTTACCTTCACCTAATTGATTGACAAAATCAATATATTTTTGAATACCAACAACGAAAACATTCTTATCGTTATCTACGGCATCTTCAACGTGTTTTTTGTAATCTTCGGTATTTGATTGTAATTTTTGGTAAACATCAGAGTTTTTAACCTGTTTAGTGACTGATTCAGTCTTTTCATTAACAAATTTCTTTCCTTCTTCAATTTTTTTGGTCAATTTGTTGTTCAATTCGGAACCCTTGTTTTCAACACGTTGGGTTTGATAAGCCAATTCCTGGTGTTGTTGTCTTGGTAAGATTGGTTGAACATATTGATCATAATAATAAACCCCACCGACAAGGGCAGCAGTACCTAATAAATATTTTCCAGCAGACATGATGATATGTTAAATTGATAATAGTTTCTTTTATGTGTTTTTTTTATCTAATGATTATATGAATATATGAATATATATAAATAGAAAGTATTTTCAGTGAATAGTTGTTATTCGAAATCAAGAAAATAAAAAATAAAAAAAAATAAAATTATTGCTTTTATAGTAGAATAAATGAACCAACAGACAGAAGGAAAAGAAGAAATTACACAGGGGGAAAGAAGAAAATTGGTGGACATTAAATTAGATTTCTTTACTTGCTGTTGTTGTTGTCGTAGTTGTGGTTGTGTTTCAATAATTAAGAGTATGGGGGGATTATGTAATCCGGAAATTGTACAGTTGCGGGATAGAGAGAGAGAGAGAGAAAAAGAAAGGAGGGCAAATCAAATTTAAGGTTGCTATTTGGTTTAAAACAGGAAGAAATTTATTTAATTGCTATATCTATATTATACAATTGCTGTTAAGTTTCAAAACCCACAATTTCGATTTTAATCACAAGCAAAATTATTGATTCGTATATAATGTATATTAAATTCCTCGAGTTTAGAATTGAAAAAAATTGTGTTCCTAACTATCTCGATAACATGATTGAATCATATATCCATTAGTGGTGGTGGTGACGTATAATAAGTGATTATGCCCCCAAATAAAATAAAAATAGCAATCCTTCTCTCTCTCTCTGTGACTATTCTTTTTTTCTCTCTTTCCCCATACATTTTTGTTCTTTATCCTTCTACCAGGTAACAAAAAATCATATGGCTGTCGTTTTTGTGCCACAATATCATTTTGCTTCCATATCGAGATTTATATCCGTTGAAATCAGATCACAACCTATATAGCTAGATAAAAATAGAAGTCATTTTCTAGTCAAGGTAGTGGTTACCTTTAGCATTATCAGTAGACAAATTCTGGTCAATTGAGTTCTTCTTAGAGATGATTATTACTTTTACAGTGTTGATAAATTACAACCACGTGTAAAATACCAAAAGCTCTTTTGGGGTGCGCGTTTAAAGCATTTTCATGTGTATGAGAATCGTGATCCCACTTTCATTCAGATATCCTACTAAATCTTAGTTTATAGGTATAAATTAGATAATATGTGTTTTATTAGAATATCAATCTAATACTAGATGTAAAGCAATTCAACACAAAAAAATATTTGGTTGGAAATGCTTCTTATTGGTAAACTGAATATTTTTCGACTCAACTTTTACCCAAAAACATCATAAAATAAGAATATCTACTTACATCACCGAGCTGTAATTACTAAAAAAAAAATAGCTACAGAATTAGATATATCTATTAAAAAACAATCATCGAACTACATTAAACAATAAAATTTTATAAACTTATTCAAATCAAAAGCAGTGAAGTATATCAAACAGCCGGTGCGGTGTCTAAAAGCCGCATACTTTTTTGACAACAAATTGGGAGGGTTGACCGAGTTGGTCTAAGGTGACAGACTTAAGGTGAAGGTTCAAATCCTTCTTTACCAGAGTAATCTGTTGGTCAGTTGACCGCGCGAGTTCGAATCTCGCACCCTTCATTATTTTTTGCACATTTTTTTTTTGCAAAATGTGGTCCATAACAAAAGGAGGATTCCTATATCTTAGTGATAGCAGGATGTAGATTATGATCAAACTAAAACTTTTTAGGGGGTCTGTTATTTAACCTGCGAAAGGAGTGGTAAGTAAATTTGATTCACCAGTCTATTATTAGTAACCGAATCTGGAATTATCGGCACTCCCATACTATGCACAACAAAAAAACACCCCATGGCAAAGTAGAAGAAGATAAAACACACCAGAAGAAGTGATGCTTAGTAGCCTTCGCCTCTTGTTACTACAAATATAGAATTAACAAATTTTCAGCATAAATCGATCAATCCCAACGTATAATTTGCTCACGCGACATCTCTTTAAATGTTATTGAGAACTGCAAAAAAAAAAAGAAAAAACAAAGAACGCCATTGTTGCACAATAAAACAAAGAGAAAAAGAACAAACACACACTTTCATTTCAACTATTTATCCGGCAAGGCTGGAAGTAGGCTATACTGACGACAAGGGGGTGCTTTTGTTTTTCTTGGGTATTCATCAGAGATGATTGAAAACATATTTCTCACACTAAAAGTATTAGATAGACACAGGAAACACTGGAAACCAGCTGGGAAGATCCTTTTCAGAAAATGGCTTCAAAATGATCATCAACTTGAAAATTGACGGCGAGAAGAGATCCCGGGGCTTTTGCTAAATATATTGCATGTTTATGGTCCTGCAAGACGAAAATGAGCACTTAAATGGATGATTCAAAGTCAGATGCGTATAATCGAACCACAACAAGGAAAAATAAGGAAAGTTTCAGGAGCTTGTCGGAGCTTTTGCATAAACGCCTGCAGATTTCAAAATATTTTATTGGCTAGTTCTCAAAATCTCGGAAAAACTTTGCGTCTGGTGACTCAAGAAACTTACGTTTTTTTTTTAATTTTTTTCATTTGTTAATTTCTTTTTCAAAGGTAAGATTTTCCGAAATGTTATCTTCGCAAGTACATGTCCGAGGCGTTTTTGCATATTCAATGAATCACATATAAATAGTTCCAATGATCCTTGAAAAAGTGAACATTGTCAAGACTATCTTATCATCATCATCAATCAATCAATCAATTCTTTATTCAAGCTTTCACATATATTCTAATACTAAGTACACTTCGGCCATGTTATTCAACACCATTCCAAAGACTGTATCTTCAGCTGTTCTTGTTAACTCAGTTCGCCGATTATCCCACAGTTCTTATAACAACAGACATGTCCAAAAGGCTATCGCCAGTGTCGCTTTTTACGGTTTAGCTACGTTAGGTGTTGCAAATCTCGTCGAGAAAAACAACAAGGGCTATTTATTTAGACAATTGGGTAACTAAGTATTGGGAGTTTAATTTTTAATCTTAATTTTTTTTTTGTTTTTGGTTTTGTTATGGAAAGCTTCAATCGCTAATGTATTTCTAAACATTACTTGTTTATTTCTATTGGGTTTTTTTATTATAAAGGTTTTGTTTTTTTTAATTATTAGGTTTATACATAGATTTTATATACATTGATTATTTTATTGATGCTATTTTTAATTTCTTCTATATTTATTTTTTTAGTTTGTCTAAATAACTTGTTTTAAACCTTGACCAGGCACTCTTCTCCAATAGCGTTTTGTGCTTCCAAATAGTAATTCTCTACTTAGTCTCCAAACTGTCAAAAGTATATCTTTACGCGGTAAGAATTCTGGAAAGACAATCGTGATTGGATTCTTATCGTTATTTGCTTTTGTCAAGACACATAAATAAAATATAACCTGCCCATAATCGTGGAATCCTTCATGAATAACTAAATCAATCATGTTATTTATAGGTATAAACGAATCAGATGATTGGAACCTCCACATTTTCTTACTTTGCAATTGAATACCTATACCTCTCATCACAATTAGGGTGTCTTCAGGGGTCTGTAGACATAATAGAAGCACTATTCCAACAACTAATATCAAAAGAATACCATGATGTGATGCATCTATATCGTAATTCTTCAATTGTTCTATATTCTGTATAATATCTGCCACAGTGAGACTTGCCAATAGTACTATGATTGGTAATCTATACGTAATAATCTTACTGGGTCTGTCATTTCGTACAGTAAATTTCAATAAATTCTGCGATTCTGTGGCACTAGTTTGGTTGATACTAGGGGAAATTTCCAATTTATAATTTTTCGATGAGGACATAAGGACAACTTACATATATATCATTGTTGACAACTCTTTCTATATGATTGATGAATGGTTACCAAAAAAACAAACAGAATAAAAGAAAGTAATTACACCAACAAATGGTAAAACTTTTGTTGATTTATAAACAATAGAGTCAGATTTTAGTACCGTTTTTTTTTCAGTCATAATGATAGAAAACGTGATATAAGGTAATCGGAATGTTACACGACCAAATATGACACACAATATTTGACTCTGGTACACCACAACAATACGAAAATGCAAAGAACTGGTAGTTGCGATTTTTTTAATACATAACTACAGATCCATTAGACAATACGTAGACGCCAGGGAACAGTAATATACTAATTATCTACACATTAGTCTCTCTCTTCTTTCGTACATCATCAATAGAACCAACCACAGTTTCATTTTTACGCAATTCTTTCAACTTCTCGGCTCGGCTCATTGGTTTAGAACCAGTTCTGATTTCTATTTCTCTTCTTCTGCTTGCTTCTGCATCTTCCTTCAACGCCTTCTCTCTTTCCAAAGCTATGGCATTCATACTTTGTTCGTGTTCAATTCTGACTTTACGCAACTCCTCATTGTAGTATTCCAAAGACTTGATGTCATTCTTTGTGTTGGCACAATATTCTTCGAAATCAACTGGCAATTTCCTTCTCAACGCTAGCTCAACAACCTCTGGAAATCTTCTTTCTTCCAAGTTGAATTTCAGTTTAATCTGTTTTCTTGATCTGTGAGGAAATAATTGGGAAATTAAAGAAAAGTCTGTACCAAACATGCTTAGTGCTTGATAAAACTGATTTAGTTCCTGTGAGGTCCACTTATCGGTAAATACTCTTCGACTGTAGGTGGTTGAAGTTATTGGATTGGCAAATGGATTCGATTTCTCCACCGATCGACTAGTTATATCAGCCCTGGGTTTCGCAACAATAGCAGATTCCTCATTGAATCCAATTTTACCATCAGTGAATGTCAACTGTAAAGATGTAGCTGCTTGTTGCGGCTCTTCATCAAAGAGTGAATCTGGTTTTGGTTCTTCGTCTTGCTTTTCTACATCATCACCATTTCCTCGTCTCTGCTCTTCATTCTTTTGTATAGCATCTTCGAGTGATATTCCTTCAAGCCTAGCCAATTCCCTGTCTCTTCGCCTTTGAGCCTTTTTCTGTTTCAACTGTTGTTCAGCCTCTCTCACTAATTCAAAGTTCGTGCTCACTTTCCCTATCCGAAGAGTCGGTTTACACAAATCGGCCATAGTAACTTCCTCTAGATCAATGTCCACTTCACCGAAAAGATCAGCATCTTCATCATTGATGTTTTTCGGAATCTGATGAATATGTGTGACGGTGGTAATGAGATTATCGGGTTCTTCAGGAATTGAGTCCGTGTCAGATAACACCTCAACTTTGACTTCATCACCTTCGGGTTTAACAGACTCGTTTTCAGTTTTAACAGAATCAGACTCCTTTTTCACCTTGGTTGCACCTTTTCGTCTGAACTTTGTCAATTTTTGAGTTTTCGGATCAATACCAACAATAAAGTCGTCACTGATACCTTTAATATCTGATTTTTTGGGTGGTTTCTTTTCTTCTCGAGTAGATGATTCAGATTTATCCATAGAAGAAGATGTAGGTTCAGTTGACACTGTTGGCACAACTACTGCCTTTGGCTTTGCTGGCTGTGTGGTAGAAACTCTTTTAGAACTACGAGCTTGTGCCAGCGATCTTCTCCTTTTTGTTGGTTTGGAAACAGGGATTCCAATCTTAGCCGGTACATGGTTTGAATCAGCAGTATGAAGTGAAATGGAAGCAGATCGGCTTCGTAAACCAGATGCAGTTATATTGGACAATCTCCGCTGAGTTATTGACTGTCTACGACTTTTCGACGGATCTACAGGAGGTTTAAAAATGTCTTCATCGTCATCTTCTTCTGAGGAACTTGCAATAGCATTTTCATTTTCATTTTCATTTGCATATTGTTTGGAAGAATATTTGGGATCAATATCATTATCCTTTTGACTTTTATCACTTGATGATGTTTTGGCTAAACCTATTCTAAAGGCTGGTTTGCTTTTGGGAGAATCTGGTAACTGCGTGCTTGCCGGGGTAGCAATACTAGTTTCAACATCTGCAGTTGACGTTTCTATGCCTGCAGCTAATACTCCACTGGTGTTTTTTGTATTAGAAATAACAGTACTAGTATCATCATCTCCTTCTTTCACTTGCGTTGCTGGTGGAGTGGCTGGTGGTTTTGCTGCAGTCACTGGTTTCTTTCTGACCACCTTTTTTAGCTTTGGAGTAAACAGAGTTCCTCCCTTTTTAACTAAACTACTCATAATGCACGCACGGGGACTGGATGAAAATCTTATACACTGATATTGATCCTTGTTATGTTTACTTTTTTTTGCTAAATTTTTCCTAACCGCTGCTTTTTTTAGGCGAGGAGTACTTGTCGTGCATGAATCAATTTCTTACTTCCATCCAAATATGATGCTACCTGTTTTCCCCAAGACCAAGGATAGTCTCTGTAATAGTACCGACCTGCCAAATTATTTGGTAAATCCATACCAGTGATAGTTTCCAAAGAGGCCCAGCAAGGTAATCTTAAAAATGAGCTGCTGTTATGAATGAGAGTTTCAAAAAATAAAAAAAACTACGAACTGTGCCCCCTTACACATTAACAGCATTATTTATACATTAAAACAAGAAGATTTAACTTTACTCTATTAACATGATATTCACATACTAGATTCACTTAATGTAAATATGCTCCATATCGTTGTCATCGATATGCTACCAGGTCGCGTACGAAAAAAAAGAGAGTTCTATAGAAACTTTCACAAACTCATCATCATCTCTATTTTTTTTTCCAAACACTCATCTCGATTCCAAACTTCCAAACCACACCCAATGGAAGCCAAAAATTTACATACATGGTTACCTTTCACAGATAATGATTGGATACTAAAGATTATTCAATTATCAGAGAAAGAATTTATTGCATCAACCAGTAATGGCTCTTTGATTGGATATTCAATTTCAAACTTGTCCTCTACCCCTACTATCAAGATCGAGAAAGCACATGAGTCTAGTATTAACGATATCGTGAAGATCGATAATGACTCAATTGCATCATGTTCAAGTGATGGTATTAAAATATGGAACTTAAGAAGCAAATTGGCAATTGTCACCTTGACAAATGCAAAAAAGTCCAATTTCTTGTCACTAGCATACAAGAATAATTTATTGGCAGCAGGTACTGAATTAGTAGGTGTCGACGCCGAGTTGCATATATGGGATATTAGAAACACAGATAATGTTGTTCGGTCTTTTGTTGATTCACACCATGATGATATCACTGCATTGGAATTCCACCCTACATTGACAAATTATTTGATGTCAGGCTCAACCGACGGGTACGTTAATATTTACAACTTGAATGAGACCGAGGAAGATGAAGCCTTGCATCAAGTCATAAACTTTGCCTCGGTGCACTCATGCCATTTTATCACAGAATCTAGAATTTCGATCTTGACACACATGGAGACTCTTATGATACATGATTTAAATGACACCAATTACGAGGAATTGGTTGAACCGAAATTCAAGGATTTTGGTGATCTTAGAAAAGAATGGCCACTGAACGAGTACGTGATAGATATCTCACCTACCGGGTTTGCTGCCTATGGGTCTAATTCTGAAAGTTCTTTATCATTATTGCCATTCGATCCTGAAAGTGAGAGCTTTGACCTTTCAAAATTGATTTCATTTCCCAAAGCACACGGAGAGGAGGTTGTACGAGATTTCGTTTTGATGCCGAACTCGAAAATGGCATTAAGCTGTGGGGAGGATGGAAGAATCAAGTTATGGGAACTACCTTTCCAATTAAAGTCATTTGTATTGGGCTCGGAAGAAAAAGAAACTGATATCACCATGACAGAAGGTGACGTCCAACTGGAGAAGAAATCTAAAAAGGACAAAAAAGATAAAAAGAAGGACAAAAAGAAAGATAAAAAGAAACATAAGAAAGACGTTAGATTTAAACCATATTAATATATGTATACTTTGTTTGTTTATTATAGCACTAAATTATTTAGAATCTTCTAATGATATCATCTATAACCTCTTGGGTAGTAGAATTACCACCCAAATCTGGGGTCTTGATCTTGTCTTCTGCCAAGTTGGCATCAACAGCTTGATAAATAGTAGCAGCAGCTTCTGGGTAACCCATGAATTCCAACATCAATGCAGTAGATCTGATAGTGGCAACCGGGTTAGAAATACCTTTGCCTTCAATATCAGGAGCAGAACCATGACAAGGTTCACCAATAGCAAAATTGTCTCCGACATTGGCAGATGGAACAACACCCAAAGAACCGACTAAAGCAGCAGCACCATCACTCAAAATATCACCGTACAAGTTTGGAGCAACAACAACATCAAAGATCTCTGGTTCTCTGAACATACGATAAACCATGGAATCGACAATCTGCTCTTTGTATTCAATTCCACCATATTCATTGGCATTGGCGTCATACACAGCACGACAAGTTTCACGGAATAATCCATCAGATTGTGACAACACATTTGATTTATGGGTAACAGTCACTGATGGTTTTTCATGGAGTTGCTTGCCTGATGTACCTTTTCTAACAGCTTCTCTTTGTAATGCAATTTCATATGCCATTTTGGCAATTCTGGTGGAAGCAGTTTCGGTAATTCTTTTAATAGCTTCGGCAACTTTTGTACCATCTTCCTTTTTGTAGACTCTTTCTTCCTTGATGTACAAATCTTCTGTGTTTTCACGTACAATAACCATATCAACTGGTCTACCAATTCCTTCAACAGATTTAACTGGTCTGACATTGGCATATAAACCCAATTTTTTTCTCAATGCAACAATTGGGGAAGAGTATCCAGCAACTTTAGTGGTTGGCGATGAAACAGCCCCAAACAATGCACCATCACATTCCTTTTTCAAAACATCAACAGTTTCATCAGGTAAAGCTGTGCCTGTTTTCTTGAACAATTCGAAACCGGCATCCAAGTTGACAAATTCGAATTGCAAATCGTGTTTGGCTGGTAAGTTTTCTAAAACAGCCTTACCAGCAGGTATAACCTCACGACCAATCCCGTCCCCAGGAATTAAACCAATTTTCAAGGACTTTAAAGTAGTAGAAGAAGTTGAGAAACAACGACGAATTGAAGATCTAGCAGCTAACATTTGTAAATAATAATGACAATTGAGTGAAACAACAAATAATAAAAGAAGAGAATTAAAGAATTGTTGAAGTTTTTGGTTAATAAATTTTTTTTTCAGTCGGCTGTTATTCCTTTATCCCATTTATCAGTTGATTTATATCTACGCATTCCCCGTTTTTCGCACCAATGATTTTTCACAATCGCTGAAAATTTTTTTGTACCATCTGATCGCGGCCCTATAAATAATATTAACAATAAGGCATTGGAGGTAATGTGAGTCATTCTTATCATTTATATCTGCCGCGAATTATACTATTTCTCCACCAATTCTTACACCCAATAACGTCTGGATACTAACACTAAGTTTCGACTCACCAGACTCGAAACAAAATTGCCGTCCCTCTCTCTTCTTCTTTAGCCTACAGTGATGCACAGCAAACATTACTAAACCAAAGTGAATTCATTCATTAAAAGGAAACTATTTATATGTACAAGACGTTCATTCTAACTATATTATGAGAAAATTTTTTTTTTTAATACAGAACCATAAACCAAAGACACATCAAATCAATTGTCATCTTCAGATTTGACAACACCAACTTTAGCTGGTCTCAAGACTCTTTCGTTCAAAGTGTAACCAACTTGTTGAACATGGAAAACTGTACCTGGTTCCTTGCTTGGATTGGCCATTTGGAAAGTAGCTTCATGCAAATTTGGATCAAAGACTTGGTCAATAGGATCAATTTTCTCTATTCCGTATTTGTTCAAAGTTTTTTCAAAGACAGTCTTGGTCATGTCAACACCTTCGTACAAGCTTCTGACTTCATCATTTAATTTCAAAGTATCTTCTTTAACGTGACCAAGTGCCAAGTTGAAGTTATCAAGGGAATCCAACAAATCCTTAGCAAATTTTTGTAAAGCAAAATCTTTAGCTTTCTGAACTTCAGTCTTGGTAGTTTCTTGTAAATGGCGGAAATCAGCAATGGCTCTAGCATAATGATTTTTCATTGAAGCCAACTCCTTGTCCTTCTTTTCCAATTTATCTTTTAATTCGGCCAAAGGATCAGCTTCTTGAGCTTCTGATTCAGCTCCAGAGGATTGTTCCTCTTCAGATTTAACTTCTTCTTTAGGGGCTTCTTCCTTGGCAGCTTCTTTGGAAGCATTAGTTGAATTGAAACGGAAGGCCAATCTTTGAGGATTACAAACTGAAACTTGGGGAGCAACAAATCTCACAGAACGAGACACACAACAAGCATTGGCCGTTTTTGTCAATGAATTAAATAAAGCTCTATGCATGTTTTAATTTTTCTTTTGGTAAGAATGTAGATGTGTAAAGTAGTAATAACCTTTTTATTGTTCCTGGAGTTTTGGTTTTAACTCTTCCTCCGAAAAATTTTTCTTTGTGAATTTCGTTCGTTCCAGAGAGTTCCAGAGCAAAAAAATGACCCCAACCTCCCCCATACGCAGGAATAATGCAAATGCTACCAAAATTTACATTTCAAGTATCTATACCAAGAACTTCTTGATCTACAAACCAAAAGATAGAAAAAACAAATCAAGGAGAAACGTAATCGCTTGATTAGCTTTATAAACGATCTATTAACTTTTGAAATTGGACTTTACTTTGTACAGCAACGGTACTTTCATTAGTCCTCTCTTTTAAGCCAAACTTTTCTCCTTCAACAATCTTTAGCCTGTAATCTGTTGTAGAATCAGATAAATCAAGCAATTCTTTGTCTACTTCGATGTTACTACTGAAGTAGTAATTTCCCAAACTACCAGGGCAATCAAGCTCCTTATACCCTGAATCAGTAAAGAGAGATACAATAGAATAACTAACGTGATCATAATCATGAATCCCAGATTTATTGAAAAGCACAATTGGCAGCCCAACATCTTTATCTAAATCTGATTCTTTCGCAATTTCATTGATTAGATCCAACTGTCGCTTGCATGATACCCATATACCAATCGACTCACGTGGATAGCCTAAAGCTCGCATGTAGCGATATAATAACACACATAGTTCAGCTTCTTCAAGTTGGTTTTGAGCAGATATAAGTTGCTTTGTACAACCCAATCCTGGATTAAACGTGGGAATGCTCAGATTAGACTGGATTTTGTGGGTAATTTCTTCTGGAGTTTTGAATGAAAACAAATCTTCCAACCCACCACCAATAATTTTAATGCTACCAGATCGTTGTTTCTGCCAATCAACTTTGAAGTAAGACATTAAAAGTACCAGCACATCACAGTTTATATACACGAAGGAAGTGTCAACCTGTATTTTATCAAAGACATTTATCCAATCGTCCACTGTCATTACAACAGAAAAGCTGTTGCAAATATAATTCCACACCGTCATGTTGAGATCTTTACCAAATAGAAACCATGCTTTCTTTATAACTCTAATAGTTTGCTTTAAAAATGTCGTTTCCCTTGCAGCATCACTTGAATTAGATATAGGATTTCTCACAATTTTTAAATACTCACTGGGTAACTCATTGCCGTTGGTCAAAATAATGTTATCCCACTTGTTAAGACAATTGTCTAAAATCCGATCAAGTTGCAAAGGCAGAGAAATTTTCTTCAATTCTAAAACATCTCCATTCCCAAGAACGGTTTGTATTTTTTCAAAATATTCACTGGCATATCTCAAAACAGCATCGACCGATTGTGCATCTCCATACCTAATTAACAAGACATCTTTGTATTGCTGAAGGAAAGTCTTTGATGGCGTGAGAACTATAGTGTGAAAATCCGTGACATCAGGAAGTACCATTGATATGTCACCATATTTCTTCACAGAAAAAATTTGAGATACCGATAACAGTTTGTTTGAATCTTCAGTACTGTCTCCCATATTATTGTCAAAAAGACATTTGGTGACCAACAGAGTATTTGTTATGTTTTGCACATAAATCATCTCGTTGTTGTAGGACAATACTTTTAAAGCCTTCAAAATGGCAGTATTTGGCAGAAATACCAAATGAGTAACATTTGAACCCTCAAGATTTTCACACTTGAATATGAAAGTTCTATTTTGCTTTGTGATCCTGCCAACTCTAACCAAACCAATACCTAACTTCTTAAGATTTTCGCCTTTCACAGGCTTACAGATAGTGACAGCAGCAGCAAATTTGAATTCATCTCCTTCAAATCGTTCATCAACAGTGATTTCATATTCCTGTGGCAGTAAGGTGACAAGGCTTTCGATTTTTGTAAAGTATTTACTTGAGCCAGTATACGAAAGGGCATTCTTTGGTTTTATCCTTCCCATTACAACCTTTAAATGATCGTGTATTTCACAAAGCCCATCATATTTAATCTCGAGACTCATGGCTTTAACAAACCTTTCAAATGTTGGGTAATGAGTCACAAACTTCATATCTTGAGGAATATCGTCAAAGCTCTTTTCTGTGACAAATTTCCAAAAACGATGTTTGAATGTCGACGATTGATATACTTGCGTCAATATTACATCGATATAAAATCGTTTTTTATCATTTGCGTCTGTCAATTGCTTTAAAGAACCAAAATTAGCTTGCTTTTCAGTAGGAATAAATCGATCAAGCAATTCGTTTGCCTCTGAAACAGTTAAATATTGATTAAGCAATACCGAGAAGCTCTCAAAAGAACTATCATAAAGCGAAGTATATGATACAACCTTGTTTATAAGTTGTGTATGATCCTTAAACATAAGACGTAAAGCCTGCCTGAATTGAGAGAAAGTGACACTGCAATAGTTGATTTCCAAAACATGCTTCAAAAGATTTACCAGCTCAATTGTCCCTTGACTAGCATATATTGCAAAGTATGACGGTGCACCTACCGCCTTTAGAAACAATTGAATATATTCCCCGTATTTACGGCTTGAACACCAAGAAAGTAAAAACCTGACAATAGCACATTGCCAATTTGTGAGGGATACATCGGTCTTGATTCCAAAACTATTAATTAGCTGTAACAACCAATGCTGATTCTTTCTCTTTTCTTTAACATCTTCGGACAAGTTATCGTCGATATCCTCCAATGAGTAATTCAACTGTATGTCGGTGTCATAGATGCAATGCACAAAAATATATCTTCCAAACTCTTCACTTAGCTGTAAAATCGAGAACAATCTCAAAATATCTATTTTAATCTCATAGTCCTTTATAGATTTGTCAATTACAAAGTTTGCCAATTTGTCGACAAATTTCCATCGAAGTTTATTATTCAATTGCAAAAAAAACACATCTTTGACTTTCCGTTTATTACCATTTCGCCTGAAATATTCATGTACTAATAACCTCAATGAAAACTTGTAAAATTTCAAAGTATCTAAATACTTGCCTTCCACTATAAGAAGTATTGTTTTGTCTAGAACCTTACAATCGAGTAAAACATCAAGATATTGTATGCTTGGCCCATCACTAAAAACATGATTGTATAGTTCATTGAAATTGACTTGAGTATCATCTTCGCAATATTTTTTGGTTAGAGTTCTTAGTTTCACTAAACTCTCAACAGTTCCCATAGCTGCTTAGATGTTTATTGATAAGTTTGACGACTAAAGTAGTATAGAAGTAGTTATTTCAGTATACACTTGATGGAAATGAATGTGGTCGTGCAAAGCAACCAGGTCTTGGATCGTAAGTTTGAGGAAAACGAAAATTTTTTTTTTGTCTATTAAATTTTTTTTCCTTCACCCCAAGAGAGTAATCGATACTTAACTGTTGGAGCATTACAAATTGGGAGTTCAGTAGCAGACATGTTCAAGTTTACCACCCGTTTTTTATCCACAAGTCGTCTGTTGCTTAGTCAGGCTGGAGAATCCACGTCAAGTGCAAGTGTAAGTGCAACAATTCCTCGTTTCCACGTGAAATTTGGAGCCAAACAGTTCATTGAACCTGGTACCAATAAACGTAGAGCCAAAAGATTAAGAAGAAAGGAAACAAGAATCAAGAAGCAGATCATTCGTGATGTAAACACTTTGAAGCAACATGAAGTCAAAAATGTCCCACTTAAGGTAGATCCAGTATTGGGAGACCCAAACTGTGGATTTGTTGAAAGAATTATGAAGAAAGTTGAGAACCAAGAGCTAACTCTAGCTTATGGTATTGACAGAGTGGAATTTGAAAAACTTTTATATGCAGCTGAGAAGTTGTCACTTGAAAATGCTTCCAAGAACGAAGCTTTACGAGAATCCGTTATTCAAACAGAAGAAAACAAAAGAAAAGCCGTTATGACCATTCTCAATTTAAAAAACACCAACGTACCAGACAAAAAGAAAATGGCAATAAAGTTTGCTCGTGAAGAAATGCAAAGAAGTCCTGGCGATACAGCTTCTCCAGAAGTTCAAGCTGCCATAGCTACCATCAAAATACATTATGGTATGCAACAAGTTAAAAACATGCCAAAAGATAAAATAAATATTCAAGGAGTAAGAAAGTTAGTTCAATACAGACAAACTATTTTGAAATATTTAAAAAGAAAAAACCCCGAACTGTATTATTATACGATAGCAAAGTTGGGATTGACCGATGATGTTATAGTTCGTGAATTCAACATGGGTAAACAGTACATGCAAGATTTCAAGGTCTGGGGTGACAAGGTTTTGGTTAAGGAAACCAATAGTGTTGCTAAGAAAAACAAGAAAATTAAAGATCTTAAAGATAGAGTGGCCAAGTATAACGAATTGGCAAAGAAGAATTATGAGATTATGTACGGTACTAAGTAGAGTTGTAAATATTTATAAATCATGTACATATATTATTATTTTGCATTACTAATCTATTACTATTTTACATTTATTTTTCTTCAAGGATATCTATTAATTTGTCAATTTGAAGTCCCGCTTTTTCTAGCTCAACACTATTAGCTTCTTTGTTTAATTGTTCAATACCGGATTTTATAGAATTATTGATTCTAGTGCTTTCTTTTGTGAGTTCTGAAAGTTCTGTATATAGCTCAGCATTATCGAGACACAATTGGTCGTATATCATTTGAAGACTATCCAAAACATTTTTGCTATTGCTAACAATCGTGGAATCAACAATTTCTAAAGGTGAAAGCTGATCTATATTACTTGGTTCTTTCCCACTGTCTTTAGCCCGTTGAGCATTCTGTATTATATCGTCCAATTCATCTAGTTTAGATTCAATATCTTTTTCTTTATATATTAGATCAAATTCGTCCAACGAGTTTGCATGCCAAAACCCGGACATTTGTGAAAGGGCCAATTCGAGTGATCTGACTCCATCTTGAGAAGTCACTAGTGTCGGAAAACATGTTTTTACTTGCTCCATAGTCAAAGACTTTTTAATCAGTTGTTCTAAGGCTTTCCTGGCAACAAGCCTCAACCGCTCAAATCTCACTTTGTTATTTTCATCGGCGGACATGATTAGATATATAGTTGTTTTTGAGAGGGGAGGGATATGATTTTAATGATAAAAAGATTAAAAGAAAAACCAAACCAAAACAAAACAAAACAAATAGAAACAAAAAAGACAATTAAAATGTCGCGTGGTTTGGACTTTAGCACGACATTTTCATTTTTCTCTCCAAATGTCCACCCTTCGTGATAATAAGAAAACATATGCAATCAAATTCACTTGCTTTTCCCTTTCTTTTTTGAAGGAAGAATCAGACTTACACTAGCCACTTTTTTATTTATCAGAAGAATATTTCCAATTATGTCAGATCCTCGTTCATTGATAGCTGAAGCTGAAAAGCTTCTTAAACCACAGCTGGGATTTTTTCTGTTTCTTTCAGGTTCTTCCGCTTCCATGAGAAAGGAAGATGCAACTGATCTTTATATTCAAGCAGCCAACCTGTATCGATTAAAAAAAGATTTCAATTTAGCAGGTGCTCAATTTGTCAAGGCAGCCGAAATACAAGAGAGTTTAGGCAATCATAATGATACTGCTAACCATTTAGTAGAAGCTTACAAGTGTTTCAAAGGAGTATCGCCAACAGACGCTATTTCGTCTTTGTCAAAGGCAATTCACATTTTCTTAACCCAAAATGGTCAGTTTAGAAGAGCCGCAAACTTCACCATGGATTTAGCCGAGCTTTATGAATCAGTTAATGATTATGAAAATGCCAGCAAAAGTTATGAACAAGCAGGAGATTACTTCACTACTGACCATGCTGAAGCCCTTGCCAACAAGGCATTTTTAAAATGTGCAGACTTGTATGCATTGAATGGCAATTATAAAAGAGCTGTGGAATTATACGATAACATCATTAAAAACCTGCTTGGGAATTCTTTATCAAGATGGAGTTTGAAGGATTATTTTTTCAAAGTGGTCTTGTGTGTTTTGTGTATGGACGATGTAATTGAAGCTCACAAGAGAAAAGATCAGTTCCTTCAGGATGATCCAAGCTGGGGACAATCAAGAGAATACAAATTAGTTGAAGGCATACTTGAAAGTATTGATCAAGGGGATGTTGAAGGTTTCTCGGACAAAGTATTTGACTTCGATCAGTTTAGTAAACTTGACAAATTGAAGACCCAGTTGTTGTTGAAGGTGAAGAATTCAGTTGTTGCAAAGGATGATGATGATTTGTTGTAGATATTATTGAGTATTTATATTAAGGTTTGCTTGGTTCTCCCAGATAAAATAATCAGAAGAGTGCACCACATTTGGAAGATTGGCAACAGTGTAACCTTATATTCATGACTGTATCAAGATAGAAGATTATTCAAGTGCATCCGTTGTATATTCCAAGTATGTTTTTATATCACATAAATAAATAATTGCAAATACTTTTAATGTGACCTGTTGGATTAACAGGGGATGCAAATGAACATCCAATACTATCTTTGTAGACAACATCACTTCTTGTGGATTATGCTATTTTATGAGGGCATACAATATAATTTCACGATTGCATCAATTGTCTCACTATACAAATCTAAAAGCATTCTACTTTCTAACGTTTAAAGAATTCTCCATATCTAGGCTCAGAAACTTTTTCATAATGAGCGGCAGTCCAACGCCTGAACCTCTTTCCAAACACCAACATTACTATAAAACTTCCATTTATAATAATCGACAACATGAACATCAACCACGTAACAACCACAAGGCCATTTCTGTTAATCCATGGCAGAATGGCATATGAGAACCCCATCCCCATCATATTTCTAATGAACAACATTAAAACAATTCCTTCACTGGCGACTTTAGGATAAGAATCAATGGCATAAGTAATGCAAATACTACCAGAGCTACTCATTGCAAAACCCAATGCTCCTTGTCCTAAAACGACTGAAAAAGCCCATGATGCTTTGTTGGCACAAGGAAGATAGTACGCCAATAATCCACCTGCATTTAGTATCGTTGGAATAATCATGGCCCATAATCGATACTCAGGTTCCAAGATACCGTTGTTTTTTTTAGCCAATCTAATAGAAAGCCAATCAACAAATTTCCCACCATAAAATGTACCCAAAATTGACCCAACCAAACATCCCAAGTTAGTCAAACCAATCCCGTTAGCTGAGAAATTGTATGGTTCAGCACCATATATCAAGGTTTGAGTGGTTGATGTCAACAGTAACCACATCATTTGACTTCCATACACAATCCCACCAAAGATAAATGCAGGATAATAAAGTACAAAAAATGGACGATAAAAAATACACAACCAACTTCTGGAATCATTTTGATCGGTATGTATAATGTTCATTTTTTGGAAATAAGTTTTCTTTTTGTATGACTCAATACTTGAAGATCCCAGCTCTTCATCTACTATTTCCTTTGCAAGCGGTTCAGAAATAATTTGTTTTTCATTGTTGATTTCGGTTGACTTGATTTGCTGCAAAATTTCCTCCTCTAATGTCTCATCACTTAAGGATCTTCTAAAAGTTGTTTCCTGTTGAAAGAAAATTTGGATAATCAAAAATGTCAGATATATAATGATTTGTACATAAAAGCACCATTTCCAACCAATTGAATCAGTGATGTACCCTGCAATAATTGGTCCAACAAATGAACCCGCATACAATGCAAGAATCAATGAAGAAATAGCTGTTGATCTTTCATGTTGAAAGAAAAGGTCAGTGGCACTAAGCTCTACCACACTATCACATGGACTAGCACCAAGACCAACAAGTGCCTTGAATGCAAATATAGACCCCACTTCTGTTGCTTGAGATCCAACTGCTAAGGAAATTATTGTGAAAATACTCCCAGCAATATAAATAAACCTTTTACCTAATTTTAAAGTTGTTGGTTGTACAAGTAATACTCCAACACCCAAAAATAGAAACCCAACGGCAACTGCATTAGATAAATCTCCTATAGTGGTTTTCAAATCTTTTTCCCAAACACCGAAAACTGGTCCAACCCAATTGATAGCAACGGCAACAAATAAACCCCAGATCCAGACAAGAGAAAATTGAATGAGTCGTTTCAGTTTAGACCAAGTCAAGGGGTCATTTGGATTATTAGTTGGTTGTGGCTGTAAAATGATATCACCATTTTTTTGTACATCCAAATTCCCATTAATATCAATCAAATGTACAGTACCTGGTACCATTTCATAATCATTATTTTCAACAACTTGATTTACCATCTTTATGTGTCGTTATTATCGTAGAAGATTTATTCCATTTTTTTATATATTTTATTTGATCAGATTCACTGAATGATGGTCATTATTTATAGTTTTCATTTACATGTATAAGGAGAATCTTAGAGTCGAAAGGAGTTGGGGATAGAGAAGAAAGTAAGGGAGATATTCCAATTAGATAAGAACTTAGTTGTATGAGGTTTATCAGATTGGTTGATAATTCTTCTTCCTGCTTGCGCGAGATCATACTTGATTAGGAAGAAATGCGCGGCTAAAGAAAAAAATCTAGAAATGAGAAATGATAGCTAGAACAGGTAATAATGAATTTAGTTGATGAAACTATACAACATGGATACATTATCCATACCCCCCTCCCCCCACTACCTACAAGAGAGCAATTATATTACTCGGGTTGTAAGATAGCTAATACGGAGATAAAAAGTCAATAGACTACTTTATCATAGTTTCAACAAAAGTGTTCTTTACGGGTTTCACTTCTAATAGTAGAAGAATTGACCAAATACATCCAAACAAATCACACCAAAATATAAAACTTACATACCGTGATACTATCTGTAAATGATCCTTTTATTACTATCTTAGAATACATGTATACACATATCAATAAGAGGCAAACATATTTTTTTCTTTTTTATAAAAATTCTATTCAAAACTTATAGTTATCATCTTCTTTATCCCCTTCAAGTCCTTCTAATTTTACACCGGTTTACCACCAATAAATTCACTCCATCTTTTAACTTCGTCAGGGATTTCAACTTTATGAGGTATTTCATCAAATGAAACTTTATGACCGATTTTTTCTTTCAAACATTGAGAAAATAATAATGAAGTATTAGGTTCATTAAATAATGGAATAGCAAAATCAATTGCATTTCTTCTCATCACGTAATCTTCATCCAATAAATCTTCAGCTCTAGCTTTAGCCAAATTGAAAACAGCACCAATTTCTTTATCTTGGAAAATTTCTCTTAATGCCCGTTTATCAGTTTTTGGGAATTCAATGATTTCCACTGGTTCATTAACAAAATTGTTTTGTTTTAAATATTGAGCCACTGGTTCACTAGCAGTATAGAATTTATATCCCAATCCAGTCAAATTAGCAGCAACTTTACCCAATTTATCATTAGTTAAATCACCACCAAATAATAAACCTTGACCTGGTTTAGGTAAATGGAAATTCATGGTTGATTGAATAGAAGTCCAATAAGCTTCTAATAAATCTTTACCAAAACAAGCAATTTCACCCGTTGAAGCCATTTCAACACCCAAGAAAGGATCAGCACCTGCTAATCTAGTAAAAGAAAATTGTGGGACTTTGGTAGCAACATGATCATATTTTTCATTCATCAAGTTGACTGGTTGAGGGACATTTTGTTTAATTAATGCTTTAACGGCAACATCAATGAAATTGATTCCTAACACTTTAGAAACAAATGGGAATGAACGAGATGCACGGATATTACATTCAATAACTTTCAATTCACAAGTTTCATCATTTAAAGTACCATTTTGATCATTCTTAATGATTTGCATATTGAATGGACCAGTGATTTTCCAAGCAGCAGCAACTTTATCAGCAATTACTTTCAAACGATCTAATAATATTGGTGATAATCCTTGTGGTGGTAAAACTAAAGTGGCATCACCGGAATGAACACCAGCATTTTCAACGTGTTCGGAAATAGCATGAACTAAAACTTCACCATCATTGGCAACACCATCAACATCAATTTCTTGGGCTCCTTGAATGAATTTAGAAATAACCACAGGGTAATCACGAGAAACTTTGGCAGCATTAGACAATTTTGCGTCCAATTCACTTTTATTGTTAATAACCGACATGGCAGCACCAGATAAAACATAAGATGGACGAACCAATACTGGGAACCCAACTTCATTAGCAAATTCTTCAGCTTCTTTCACTGAAGTCAACTCTTTCCAAGCTGGTTGATCAACACCAATAGAATCTAAGATTTGAGAAAATTTGTGACGATCTTCAGCTTTATCAATATCTTCAGGGTTAGTTCCTAAAACATTACAACCTTGGTTTTGTAAAGAAAGAGCAATATTTTGTGGTAGTTGACCACCAACGGAAACCACCACACCTTGAGCATGTTCTAATTCATAAATGTCCAATACTCTTTCCAATGATAATTCTTCAAAATATAATCTATCAACTTCATCAAAATCAGTAGAAACAGTTTCTGGATTATAGTTAATCATAATAGTCTTGTGTCCATTTTCTCTTAAAGCACGAGCAGTGGAAACAGCACACCAATCGAATTCAACTGAAGACCCAATTCTATAAACTCCAGATCCCAACACCATGGTACCTTTATCATTGAAATCAATGTCAGAACTAGTGGCATTATAAGTGGTGTATAAATAATTGGTATTGGCAGGAAATTCAGCTGCCAAAGTATCAATTTTTTTCACAAATGGAATAATTCCCAATTCTTTTCTAACTCTTCTAACTTCTAATTCATCAGCTCCAACACAAAGACCAATTTGTTTATCTGAAAATCCCAATTTCTTAGCACGACTCATTAAATCATGGTTAATAATTGACAAATGTCCATTTGCTTCTAATTCACGATACATGTTAACAATATTCATCAATTTATGTAAGAACCATCTATCAATTTTGGTCAATTCATGAACTTGATCAACGGTATAGTTTTCATACAATAAAGCTTGTCCAACGGCTAACCATCTTCTATCGGTTGGATTAGCCAATGCTTCATCCAAATTATCAAAATGATCACCTTGGAATCCAATGTATGATGGATCAATTTGTCTAATGGCCTTTTGGAAAGATTCTTCGAAATTTCTACCAATTGCCATAACTTCACCAACAGATTTCATAGCCGAACCAATATCACGTTTAACATGTTGAAATTTTGATAAATCCCATCTAGGAATTTTTGTAACCAAATAATCTAATGATGGTTCAAAATTAGCAGTAGTAGTTTTAGTCACTGGATTTGGTAATTCTGGTAAAGTATGACCAAGAGCAATTTTAGCAGCAGTATAAGCCAATGGGTAACCAGTAGCTTTAGAAGCTAAAGCCGAAGAACGGGATAAACGAGCGTTAACTTCAATAACTCTGAAATCCAATCCATCTGGTTGTAAAGCGTATTGCACATTACATTCACCAACAACTCCTAAATGTCTGATAATCTTAATAGCGGCAGTTCTCAACATATGGTATTCTTCATCAGATAATGTTTGTGAAGGAGCAACAACAATGGAATCACCAGTGTGAATACCCAATGGATCAAAATTTTCCATATTACAAACAGTTATACAATTGCCAACACGATCACGGACAACTTCATATTCAACTTCTTTCCAACCTTTCAAAGATTTTTCTACCAAGATTTGAGGAGCTAAAGAAAGTGATTGAGCTGCCAAATTTCTTAATTCTTCTTCATTAGCAGCAAAACCGGAACCTAATCCACCAAGAGAATAAGCAGATCTAACAATGATAGGATATCCGACTTCTTTAGCAGCATTTAAGGCATCATCGACAGTTTCAACAGCAATAGATTCAGCAATGGGAATATCAATTTCTTTTAAAGCTTGAGCAAATAAATCACGATCTTCAGAAGTTTCCAAAGTTTTAATTGGAGTACCCAACACTTTGACACCGTATCTTTCGAAAACACCCATTTTATCCAATTTAACACCAACATTTAACCCAGTTTGACCACCAAATGTCAACAATATACCATCTGGTCTTTCTCTTTCAATGATATACGTGATATATTCTGGTGTCACTGGCAAATAATAGATTTCGTCAGCCAAAGCATGAGAGGTTTGATTTGTAGCGATGTTTGGATTGATTAAAATGGATTGTTTATTAGCTTCTTTTAAAGCCTTAATGGCTTGTGATCCAGAATAATCAAACTCACCAGCTTGACCAATGGATAACCCACCAGAACCAATAACAAGCACTTTGGAAACATCAACCAATTTGTGTGCATGTTCATCGGTAAAATTTTTCAACAAATCTGCACCAGCATAACGTAATTGTTCCTTCTGTTTTAAAAGGGATGATGATGAAAATGAATGTTTGTGGACAAACAGTATACTTTTTTTAGTGATTTTAAACTGCTGAGTTATAGCAGCTTTTAAAGTTATCATTTCTAAGAAGAAAATACAAAAACAAACAAACTATTAAGATAAATTGGATTTGTAGTACTTGTTTATTAAAAAAAAAAACAGTTAATGATTGTTTTAAAACTTGATAATAGTAGAAATTGAAAATAAAATGAAGAAAGAAAGAAAGAAAGAAAATGTAGAAGGGGGATAAAAAAGAAAAACTAAGGCAGTTAAATAAAGTGTTGAAAAAGAAAAAAAAAAAATTTTTCATCCCAAAAGGGTAATGAGTCAAAGAATTAACCGCGATGGACAATCAGTGGTTCTTTCCTTCTTTGATTTGATTAAAGAGAGAGAGAGAGAGAGAGAGAGAAACCACTGAATTGAGAAAAAGTTTTACCCGGATAAAAAGCGTTGCATAGATTTCCATTTTTTTCGGGTTGACATTTTTCACAAAGAAATTGAGCACAACGACACTACCACCAACCAAGCAAAGAGATTTCTTCTATGTGACTCAGAATAGTAGAGTTGTATTCAATTATAACAGCTATTGAAGATTATTTCTACATGTAATAATTTATATCTTCATGTGTTATTTGCTATTACATCCAAACAATTTCTTGAAATGTATTCCCGCCCATTAGATAGGATATCTCAATTCTTGGTGTAAGGACACAACACCCAGGTCTTGATAATTATCCATAATGTCAAAGGGAGAAAGATTCAACTACTATCATTAGCAGTATATTGATTCTAAGTATATTTATGGAAATCAAGGGTTCTGTAGATGTGAAAGTGAATAAATAATACAATGGATGTGGCTTTAGGTAGTAGGTTAAGAGAATTAATAGATTAAATTAAGTGTAGCAATTTTTCACAAGATGAAATAATGTATAATGAGATTTTTCAATCTTCCTTTCCTTTCCTTTCCTTCTCCCCTACAGACAGACAGCAACAAACCGCGAAAATAATTTAAATTAGCTTGCGTTATCAATAAATTTAATTTTGCACAACACACACACACACACACACATAATACTAAGTCAATAAATTTTTCATTAATTTAAAATTAAATTAAATTAAATTAATTAAGGAAGATAGCGAAGTCAACTTATACTACTACTGCTACTGCTACTAACGTGTTTTACTACATTTTATTTGTTTGTTATTTATATTAATTTTATAAATTGCTGTCAATATTTCAAGTTACTAATTAATCTCCCCCCGCTATCTTCTTCTAATGAAACAAAACATGAAAATAGTTTTGATAATATAAAAACAACAACAACAAATTTTAGTCAGCCTCGCAGTTACATGCTATAGTAGATTTCAATTAACATAAATCTTTTTTTGCTATTGAATTGAAATGGAGGCATTTTGTAACCATTATCTACTACTACTACTACTACATTCATTCATTCAGAATTTATATTTCTTCTTCATCTTCTTCAGTTCTGTAGCATTTTTTTTTTTTTTTCGTAAAATATAACCTTGTAACAAATCCGAAAAATTTCTTGCCAATAATTAATTCTTTCTATTTTTTTTTTTAACTTCTTTGTTTCTTTCTTTCTTCCTTGGTTTAATGAAACATTGTTGTTTGTTTTCTACCATCTAAAAATACTTTGTTTTCAAAAGTTTTGTTGATCAATAAACAATAATTATCATAATATATATACATCTATTGTTTTATCTTCTCAATTGTCAAGGGTCAGATTTCAAAAGACTTTTTTTTTTATTGTGGTTTATTTATTTATTTCAATTCCTACTTCCTAGTATAGCCTGATTGCCACAGTTTTCCTTTACATTATTAAGACCCAGTGATTGTGATTGGAGAAACTCTATATATATATAACAAACAATGGCGTCACCATATGGAATACCAAATAAATCTACTGGTAATGACAATTCTGAGACTTTTGATTTTGGAGGTCGAAGTTATGTGAGTATGTCATATAAACCAAGTTTATTATCTTCATCTTTAGTCAATACTGGTGTTGAGGTTCATGAACAAACAGCAAATTTAGCAAGTGTACTTGTTACTGAATCCCTAAATGAAGACGAAAACGAAGACGATTTAGAACAACAACAACAACAACAACACCATCGAGAAGAAGAATCACAAGACCATCAACATTCCTTATCTGAATCATCACTTTTAATGTCCAATTCACCAAGAAATAATTATTTTTCTCAAGCAGATGCATTAGAGTCAGAAATTGGTTCACCTAGTGTAAACAGTTTTGGACGAAGAAGTCATAGTGGAAGCAACCCATCAGTCAATTCCCTCCCCCAACCATCACCATCATCATTATCATTATCATCTAAAGATAACATCCCTGAAAAACAACCAAGTAAATTGCATTCCTATTTGGTCAAGCCAATTCGATATATTCCCGGGGTATTTCTTGGTACTTTATTGAATATTTTAGATGGATTATCTTATGGTATGATTATGTTTCCTATTAGTGAATTGATTTTTGCATCTTTGGCACCCGCAGGTTTATCAATGTTTTATATGTCATGTATAATTTCTCAATTGATTTATTCACTTGGTGGATCAGCATTCAAAGCTGGTATTGGATCAGAAATGATTGAAGTAACACCATTTTTCCATACCATGGCAGGAGCCATTGCTAAACAAATGACAAATGAATCAAACAGTAATAATAATATTAATAATGATGCTATTATAGCCACTACCATTACATCATATGCCGTTTCTTCAATTGTCACCGGATTGGTGTTTTTTTTATTAGGTAAATTGAAATTGGGTGTTTTAGTGGGGTTTTTCCCTCGACATATTTTGGTGGGATGTATAGGTGGTGTTGGATATTTTTTAATTGCTACTGGTATTGAAGTTTCATCACGATTAGAAGGTGGATTATCTTATAATTATGAAACATTTAAATATTTATTTTATAATCATACTACATTATTGGAATGGACAATTCCTTTATTATTAGCATTGATTTTAATAATTTTACAACATAAATATCATAATTCTTTATTGGTCCCACTTTATTTCATTGCTGTGTTTATAATTTTCCATTTATCAGTTGCGGTTGTACCAAGTTGGAATTTAAATAATGCTAGAATTAATGGTTGGATTTTCCCCATGGTTGAAGATAACGAACCATGGTATAGTTTTTATTCTTTATATAAATTCAATCTTGTGGATTGGGTTTGTATTGTACGTCAAATTCCAACAATGTTAGCTTTAACATTTTTCGGTATTTTACATGTCCCCATTAATGTCCCAGCTTTGGCAGTTTCAGTCGGTATGGATCAAGTTGATGTCGATCGTGAATTAGTGGCTCATGGATATTCCAATGCGATTTCTGGTCTTGTTGGTTCGATCCAAAACTATCTTGTTTATACCAATTCAGTGTTATTCATTCGTGCGGGTGCCGACGATAGAGTTGCGGGGGTTATGTTAGCTATTGCCACGGCTGCAGTTATGATGGTAGGCCCTGTGGTCATTGGATATATACCAGTTTGTGTTGTCGGTGCATTGATTTATTTATTGGGTTATGAATTATTAAAGGAAGCAATTTACGATACTTGGGGCCGATTAAGAAATATTGAATATATCACAATTATAATTATTGTTGTCACAATGGGAGCAGTTGATTTTGTTGCTGGTATTGGGGTTGGTATTTTATTAGCGTGTTTATCATTTGTGGTAGAAGCAGGTAGAACTCCAGTTGTTCAAGGAATATATTCCGGTAGTGTTGCTAGATCTACTGTTATGAGACATCCAAAACAACAAGAATTTTTGAAAAATGTTGGTGAACAAATTTGTATTGTCAAATTACAGGGGACATTATTTTTTGGTTCAATTGGTGGAGTAGAAAAAGAGATTAGAAATATGTTTGAACATGATAAATTTAAATCTAATCCAATAAAATATTTGATAATAGATATGAAGGGAGTTATTTCATTAGATTTTTCTGCGGCAGAAGGATTCCGAAGAATTTTAAATTTGGCTAATGATTTTAAAACCCAATTTATAATTTCATCTGTAGGTGAAGATGATGATATAATTCAAGGCTTACGTGATGCTGGGATATTTGATAATGGAGCTAATGCACCAATAGAATTATTTAGTAGTTTGAATTATGCCTTGGAATGGTGTGAAAATAGTTTTTTGAAAACTTATAGCAAACTTAAGAAAAGTGATCCAGTTAAAACCAGATCAGTACCTGGATCTTCAACATTAACTACAACACGTCAATCATTTGCATCTCCTTCATCATATGGAGCTAAAATTTTCGGTAAATATGGAGAATTTGGTACACCTAGAACTAATCAAGTTTTCCAAGCTGCTAGTAAAACCGTTTATGATGAACATAAAACTGAAAGTAAATTTGAATCTCAAAAAAATTCCCTTTTCCAAAAACAACCATTATCATTAATTATGTTATCATTCCAAGGTTTATCCGATAAAGATGCTGAATTTTGGTCAAATATTACTCCTTATTTTGTTAAAGAAAAAATTCCAGAAAATTATCAATTTTATGATACCAAAAATGATGAACCAGCATTTTTCATAGTTGAATCAGGTTTGATTCGTTCAATTATTAAATTCGAAAGTGAGGGCCGAGAATTACATAGTAGTATTTTACCATTAGTGGCATTTGGTGATTTAGATGATGCTTCAGAATATCGACAAATCATTTATACTACTGTAAATGATACTGTTGTTTGGAAATTGACTCAAGCCAAATTAAAAGAAATGTTGGCTAAACTTGGATCTAAAGGTGAAGAGTTGTATCATGAATTATTAGAAGTTGAAGCTAAATTAATTAGAGGTAGATTTGATACTATGACAGCAAATTTAATAATTGCTGGTTGAAAAAAATAAAAGCATCCTACTTTTTGGTTGCAACATTTAGTTGTTTCATAGTTTGTCATACATTAATTTTAATACACACATACATACATATATATTTTAAATTGTACAAGACCCAGTATTTGATTTGAATTGATCAGGTAGTTATCAGAGAGAATAGTATTGTTTTTTGTAGGGGTTCCAATAAACTTGTTCTGGGAGTAAAGCATACAGTTTAGAGCTTATAATCATTCTTTGATATATGTAAATATCATATTTTCTTCGTTTTTAATTTATATATGTGACTTGTATTTAAATAGAATATGTAAAGACGATATAATAATTGTTAATTTCTTGGTGTATTAAGAAAAAACTAGCCCACTAGTCCAATGAGGAAGCACCAGTAATGATATCAACCAATTCGTTGGTAATGACGGCTTGTCTAGTTCTGTTATACAAGATAGAGTAACTGTTGATCATATCACCAGCATTCTTGGAGGCATTGTCCATAGCATTTCTTCTAGCAGAAACTTCAGATGCATAACCTTCAGCCATAGCAGTCAACAAGTTGTTAGCTAAAGAGAATTGAGCAACATCAGAAGTGATTTCTTCATTTTCCAATTCATATTTGCTTAAACCTGGAGAGTTAGCAATGGCATCAGCAGCATAAATGGCAAATTTAGATGGTTCAAATGAAACACCAGAAACAAATTTGTTGTAAAGAATTTCAACATTTTCATAGTTACCTAATTTAGCAATTTCATCAGCAATTAAGGCAACTTCAGTGAAATTTGGTTCTTCTTTACCAACACCATTGAATGCCAATTTAACTTTGTCAGCATAAGTTCTCAAAATTTGTGCTTTGACTTTATCACCAATACAAACAATATCGACATTACCATTTAATTCTTCAGTTCTCTTTCTGGCAGCTTTGGAAACTTGAGAATGGATAGAACCACATAAACCTTTATCGGAAGAAACAACAATCAATAAAGTTTTGTCATCAGATTTAGAAGCTTCTTCTTCAATTGGTTTTGGTTCAGCATTAGACAAGAATTCTTTATCAGTTTCATTGAAAACACGAGATGAAGCCATGGCTTTTTGAGCTTTACTCAATCTAGTAGAGGCAACAATCTTCATGGTATTGGTGATTTTTTCAATGTTTTTAATGGATTTAAGACGCATTTCAATTTCACGTAAAGTGGCATAGTTTCTTGCACTAAATATAAATTAAAAAAAAGCCCAAGAAGTTGTTAGTATATCATAAACTTATAACGAATTCCCATAAAGACAAAAACATTTAAAACAACAGAAAACAACTTTCTCTGTCTTTAGGAAATGGAGGGGGGGAGGAGGAAGTGTGTAGTAGGTGCAATAATGGGTGACCTTAGTATCGTGAAATCTGATTGGTTGTTGATCTTATACTCTTTAATAGTCAATTCTCTGTCATTGATGAAAGTAAATGTCTTGGAATCTAAACATACCTTACACGGACTGCATTGGCAGCAGTAGAAACACCTGAACGAAACATTGTTGCTATGTAGTTTGTGAAGAAGATGATTATGAGAAAAGAAAGGGGAGGTTTGCTTGTATTATTATGTTGAATTTTTTTTCCTTTCTTCTCTTAGAGTTGGTGGTAAACTGAAAAAAATCATAGTGCGTGCCCATTCAGCTAAAAAATTTGTTGGAAGAAGAAAAAATGAAAAAATCGGTCTTCCCTCTCAATAGAATTTCTCTCTCTCTCACTAAAAAGTTCTTGGTTGCAACGATTTCATTGGGCAATTAGAATTTGTACAGCTTTACACTACCACAACTCATATTATTAGTACTTCCAAAACTACAATGCGTTGATTGCAAATTACCACTACAAGAGTATTTACCAAAACTTCTTTATGATTCTTTTTTTTAAAATTGATTTATAGAAAAAGATTGTTCAAACATATTTTCTTCCCTCACTAAAGACAAAAAACAATCAACTCTAAACATATTATACAGAATTGTCTTTCAATGGTCCTTACATTTCAACACATTTTCATTTTCTTCAATGGATCTTTCTTTTCTCTATGCAAATATAAAAATCAAAATTCAAAATCAAAATTCAAAATCAAAATTCAAAATAAAATTCAAACTGAAAAATACAAGTAAACACAGATTATTTGGTAAGTTTCATAATACCCCATAATCCCCCACGGTGTTGTTTTGTATATTTTTCTTCTTCTTCTTCTTATTAGTAGTAGTAGTAGTATTGATTATTGTAAATAATATTATATCTATTGAGATGGATCGTTCTTTTGGTATCCCATATAACCTTGTATTGGATATGTTTCCAACATTTTCATGTATTTTAATACCAATGATTTACAATTTCTTGAGGCATCTTCTTGATGATATTGTCTGCATTTTCTTAAAGCTTCATGAGTCACCCTTAATTCATATACTCTGATCCATTGTTCCCTAAGCATAGATTTTCTGGCAGCTTCCACTTGAGATAAGTTGTTATAACTGATATCATCAAACGACACTAATTCTGGTCTTTGATGGTTTTCATAACTATCTAAACGTCCTGAAATGAAAAAAAAATAATATTATTATTGTTAGTTAATACTAAGCCAACGTAGAAGTTTGTAAACAATTTAGATACATACCCATTGTGTAAGTTATATTTATCTATCTAGTTGTTATTATCAAAATGGTTGTTGATGATTAAGATGGTGTTTTGTAGTTTTTCCAAATTTTTTCTTCTGGCAGTGCTTGTATTACAAAAGATGAAATTTAACTGGTTCACTAATTAACTAACTAAAGAGTCTCTCTTCTCTCTCTATCTCTCTTTAATATCTCTTTTTTTTTTTTCGTGTGCGAAAGTTATTGATCTTCATAACACGACCAAGTAACCTATTTAGTCGTGCACAGTGGGGAGCAAATAATTACAGCCAAAAACGGGTAAAATTGAAAAAAAAAAAAACAACAATAATTGGAAAAATAACACGATAATAAAAATATCCGAAATTTTGAAATTGTCAAAATTGGATTCTAATTACATTAGACAACAATTCTCTCCCCCACTCCTCCATACTCTTTTTTTAACATTATTGTTTTATCAATTGTGTCATTTGATCGACTTAGGTTTTCGTAAAATTTTTTATTATTATTATCAAACTAGAGATATACTGATATTAAAATGTCGGAAAAGAATCCCACTCTGCTAGATTCCAGAGAGAAGGAGAAGAACAAGGAGTTAATACAAAAAACCCCATTTTTCACTTTTAATGCCAGTATAATATCATATTTACACACCGTTTTTGCTTCTTCATCATTTTTAGCAGCATTAGCAGTTGGATCATACTTACACTATTACAAGATTGTTCAAAATTCATCATTTGGTTATCCTGATGAATGGTTCCCTAGTGTTTCTGCTACTATTGGTGATAGATATCCTGAACGATCAGTTTTCCAAATCATTATTGCTTTAACTGCTGGACCAAGATTTTTATTATTGATTTTCAATTTCATTAGTCTTTACAAGAAAAATAGTTATTTACCTTATATTGCTACTATTTCAGGAACATTAAGAACATTTACTGCTGGTGGTTGGATGTATATTACTTCAACTGATGATCATGACGCTCATGACGTGTTTATGATTCTCTATATGGTTTTGACTATACCATGGACCGTATGTAATACATTACTTTCTCCCAAACATTCGTTACAAAGAAATGCCAGATTTTATTCGGCAATGGCATTTTTTGGAACTATTATCCCATTGATTTATTGGTTTATTCAACATAAAGTTCATATTAGACCAGGTGCATATTCCATATATGCTTATTTTGAATGGGGGTTGATATTTTTCGATATTTTATTTGATTCTTGGTCAGCCATTGATTTTACCAATATCGATATTCTGATTTCAGCAACAGGAATTGAATTAGTTCATGTTGACACAACAGCTACAGAATCCACCACCAAGGTAACAGAAACAGAAACAGAAACAGAAATAAACGTTGAAATTGAAACCGAAGTAATACCTGGTCCATTTGATAGTCAATTTAGTGATATTGATGTAATTGTTAATTTGATCAATTCATTCATTTATTGGACAGTCGTCACGTCATTATTTTTATGTGTTTGGTATTTCCCATTATGGCATATGGGTATTTCAGGTTATGAAGCCGCTGTTTTATCTTTCTTTTTGGCTCCTTTATTATTGATTATTCCAGTTTCTCGTAATTTGTTTGTGACTTATCCATCAATTGCTAGAAGTTTGACGGTGATTTTAGGTGTTGGAGCTTATAAAGTCCCTGATCCAGAACAAAGACTTTTAACTATAACTGCTGGAACCGTATTTGCTGTAATTTCAGTAGTGTCTGAATTTTCAATTTTTGCCACTAATCCTAAGAAATTGAATTCTTATATTTCAACATTTACATTAGGACTTTTAGCTACTTCAATTTTCAAATATTTATGTTTTTCCAATAATCCTATTTGGCCAATTATGCATAAAGAAAATGGTGGTTATAATGCCATTGGTATATTTTTAGGATTATTAGCAGCTTTTTTCACTCCCAAACAAAAACAATTATCTCCAAAAGCAACAAACAATGAAGTAAATGATGCAAATGGATCGTTATTATTAGCTGCATTAGGTTTCGGTGGTTACTATTTCTCCCTTTCATCGTATTTGTCGGATTCTGGTACTTTGGCACTTTGGACTTGGGAAGGGTTTCCTATCAAAGGACCAACTCCAATAACTGGTGCCTTGTATCATTTTATTGCCATTATGACAGCAATAATTATTAATGTCAAACTGCACCCTAATTTTTTCAGCAGTTGGAATTATAATATTATTATAGGTGGTGGAAGTGCCCTTGTGTTATATAATTTTGGTGGTTGGATAGGATATATTGGAGCAGTGATTTATACATTTTATTTGACTTCTATTGGACCAATTATTTGGAATTCAATTAAAGGTTATAATATTACCGGGGCATTTTTCTTGGGGTATTTTTTCAACATTTTACTTGGATTAGCTAGTGTTTGGATTGTTGCTTATGCATTTGTACCTGGTGGACCATTACTTCGTGAAAGAACCGATATTGTTCTTGGTACATCATATTTGTCAATTTTGGCTGGAGTATTGAATTATAATTTACGTCGTGAAGAATTCACCAAAATAAAATTCTCCGGTTGTAAAATTTTCAAACAAACTTTAACCATTATAACCATTTTATTGGCATTATCAATTTCAATTTTTATTAAAAGATATCCTAGTGAACCATTCAAACCTTATAATGAAGAATCTCAATCTTTCACTGCAGGTATTTGGTGTGTTCATTTTGGATTAGATAATGATATGTGGTCATCGGAAACGAGAATGAGAGATTTGATTCGAGATGCAGAAATTGATATCATTGGATTATTAGAATCTGACACTCAAAGATTAATTGGTGGTAATAGAGATTTCACCCAAACCATTGCCGAAGATTTAGGAATGTACGTTGATTATGGTCCTGGACCTAATAAACATACATGGGGTGCAGCATTATTATCAAAATTCCCAATCATTGAATCTACTCATCATCTTTTACCATCACCAGTTGGTGAATTGGCACCAGCTATTCATGCAACTTTAGACATCTATGGAGAATTAGTTGATGTTGTTGTTTTCCATTCTGGTCAAGAAGAAGATGTTGAAGATCGTCGATTACAAAGTTTAGGTATACAAGAAATAATGGGTAATTCTTCACGACCATTGATATTATTGAGTTATTTAGTGACAGAACCATTACAAGGTAATTATAACACTTATGTTAGTGAAAAATCTCGAGTTTATGATATTGATAATACTGATTGGGATAGATGGTGTGAATATATTTTATTTAGAGATTTAAGAAAAGTTGCTTATGCAAGAATTTCAAGATCTACTATTACTGATACCGAATTACAAATTGCTAAATTCAAATTATTAAATGAAGATGAAAAAAATGATGATGATTTGGAATTTTATTATGGTAATCATTTTGTTAATGAAGATGAAATTGATGAGAATTTAAGAATGCCACAACTTTTCAGAGGTGATGGTGTTAGAGGACATAGATATCATGTATTTGATGAACCAAGATATTTTGCTCAACATAAATGGCAAAGATATAATGAGCAAGAGCAAGAGCAAGAGCAAGAGCAACAACAACAAGAAGAACACCAAGAAGAAGAAGAAAACGGACAAAATGAAGAAGGTGATGAATATTAGTTATAATGTAGATATTTTTAGATTAGATTTCTATTGTAAAGGTCAATTGTATCTCAAATAATGCAGACACAGTATATTAATTACAGTACATCGTATATGACAAGTTCGATTAGGACTAATGCTACCAGTGAGAAATTAACTAGAAAAATAATAAGACAGTAATATTATTCAGTTTTACCATGTCTTAATAGAAAGAAATGAAACTATAGGTTGTTGGGTCAATGACTTTCTATTAATATTGCTTGTAACATAGGGGACTAAAAAGTCATCATCATTATATTGTTGTAGTTATTTTGCTTTTACTTTTGCTTTTGTGACACTTGAAAGCTTTTCCGAATTGTGGCAATTAATGAATCTTTTTTTTTATGTTGGGCGGTTTTCCACTCCCGCCCTCCACTCGATTCTCGCCTTATTCAGTTGGTAATGCCGTACTCCGTACTAAGTTACTGATTTCAATTTGTTGTAGTGATGGGTCGGTTGGTTACTATTTAAGATTGCTGTCTTCCCCCCCCCTTCACAATACACTAGCTAGAGTTTTATAACTGAACCACAATAATAATAATACTAATACTAACCTAATGTAACAGTATTGTTGTCTTTCTTCTTTTTTTTTTCTTGTTGTTGTTGTTGTAGTATAATCGTTAACCCACCCATTTTGATTTTCTTATCTTTACTTCAGTTTGGAGGGGAAAGAGAAGGAAAAAAAAAATTACTCTCAATTCTTTTCTCTCAACATTTGATAACCCTTTTCTTTTATTAACCGCTGTCGTTTGTTGTTTGTTGTTTGTTGTTATTACTTTCTCTTACTCTTTTCTTCATTAAATCATGGTATCATTCAAGAACTTGGCAATTGTTACCCTTGCTGTAACAACAACTTCAGTTGAAGGCATATCCTTCTCCAATATTTATTTGAATAAAGCCATAACTATTTTTAAAAACCCCACTTCATTAATTCCATCATTTTCAAATTCTAAATTAATTAATTATCAAGATACTAAACCAATTCCTGGTGATTCTCCTATTGAAGTATGTGACGCCAGTGAAAAACAATTGTTACATTTAGATGAAGTTATTGTTACTCCAAATCCACCAGTTGCTGGTCAAAATTTAACTTTTACCGCTGTTGGTACCCTTGATAAAACTATTGAAGAAGGAGCTTATGTTGAAGTTGAAGTTAGATATGGATTTATTAAATTGATTCATCAAACTTATGATTTATGCGAAGAAATTGTTAAAGTTGATTTACAATGTCCAATCAAACTGGGCAAACAAACTATTACTAAAAATGTCGAAATTCCTGAAGAAGTACCACCAGGTAAATATTTGGTTGTTGCTAGAGCTTATACCAAAGATGATGAATATATCACTTGTTTAACTGCTACAATTATATTCCCTGTTCAATGAGTAAGTGTGGAGGGAGGAGAATAAATTTATTGCTATAAAAAGACTTGGATTATTATTATTATTATTAGCAGAAGAAGAAGAAGAAGATTTAAAAGTTAGAAATTGTCTAGAAAATTAGAATGCTTTTCAATGATTAAGATAATAATGATGGTGATTTAGCAAAAGAACTTAACAAATTTGGTTTGACTATTCATGGTAGTCTGTTATTTACAACCACTTTTAGTTTCAAGCTTTTTTTTTGACAAGCTGTCGTTAGAAATATTGCTATCATCATTATAGATTAAAGTTACTTTTACTATTAATATTAGATTTATTTATTTGTTTTTCTTATTTACTACTGTAAAATTGTAAGAGTTGAAATTTTCTTGATCTTTGTTAATTCTTTATTTTTACAATAAAGTTGGGAGAGACTTTAGAAAAGGTTGTCTCAAGTGTTTATATTATTCTTTTACACCCATTAGAAGAATGTAGAAGTGGATAACGCAAGGATAACACAAGGAAGGTTATGAGTAGGGCAAATATTTGTAGAGAAAGACAACAATTGTTAAGACCACTTTGAAATCTTGTTTTGTTGCCAAGTAGTAGTGTATTTGGAGACAATAAAAAAAAAATTATTTGACTTTGATCTCATTCTCGAATTGTCTTTCCATTTATTTTTTTTTTTTTTTCAATCTGATTCATAATAATACTACTGCTCTTATTAGTACTACCAATAGTACTAGCCTCTGTTGACGATATATTCAATAATGATTAAATTTGAAGATTATTTTTCCATTCAAATATTTTTCATTATATTACGTGAAACTTTAGAAACGGCAATTATTATATCTGTTTTATTATCATTCATCAATCAACGATCTCATAAACAAGAAGAGGAATCAACTTTATCTACAAATAATAATAATAATGAGAATGAGAATGAGAATGAGAATGCCGTTTATCCAATATCTATATCTCAAGGTAGAAAAGCTGATATGAATCGAAAATTAAAATTTCAAGTTTGGATAGGAGCTATATTAGGATTAATCATTTGTTTTATAATTGGGATAATTTTTGTTTTAATTTTTTATTTTGTTGGACAAGATTATTGGTCATATACTGAAAGAGTATGGGAAGGATTATTTTCAATTTTATCGAGTATAATAATCACTATTATGGGGATTGGATTATTAAGAATTAATAAAGTGATGAAATTAAAATGGTGGATAAAATTAGGTGATGCCTATAACTATAATGGACAACAAGACGAGAGGGAGGAGGATGAAGAGATTTCTGCTTTGACTGATAATGATATTTTATTTGATGGGAATAACAATGGTGAGGAAGAAGATATTATGAATTATGGGGGAACGAGATCAAGTTCTGAATCAAATGAAATAATCACCCATAACAATAATAATGACTCTAGTTTTAGTTTTAGTTCTAGTTCTAATTCTAATTCTAATTTTAATTCTAATTCTAATTCTAATCCGGGAATTTTGAATAATGATAATGAGGAAAGTATACCTTTAACAGCATCTTCTAATTTTTTTACTCCATTCAAAAATAAACATCAATCAACTGCAAAAAATTCGAAACAGCTTCACCGCCAGTCATTTAGTAAGAAATATTTTTTGGCAATATTACCATTAGTCACCACATTAAGAGAAGGATTGGAAGCAGTGGTATTCATTGGTGGTAGTGCTATGAGTTCATCACCTCATTCTATTCCATTATCGGTAATTTGTGGGATTTCTATGGGTTCAATAATTGGTTATTTTTTATATCAAGGAGGTAATAAATTATCATTACAATATTTTTTGATTTTTTCAACATGTTTTCTTTATATTGTCAGTGCTGGATTAATGAGTCGAGGTATTTGGTTTTTGGAATTAGAACAATATGTTAGACAATGTAATGGATTAGATGTGAGTGAAACTGGTAGTGGACCTGGTTCTTATGATATTGCCAAAAGTGTTTGGCATGTTAATTGTTGTAATGGATTAACTGATGGTTGGTGGATGGTTTTTAATGCTATTTTTGGTTGGACAAATTCTGCAACTTATGGTAGTGTTTTTAGTTATATGATTTATTGGACAATGGTTATTATTTGGTTGAAAATTAAATTATATGAAGAACGTCATGGTATATTACCATTGGTTCCATTAAAATGGCAATTGAAAAGAATTCAAAAAAGAATTAGATTATATGAATTAAGAAAAAATCATGAACAAGAACATCAAGGGCAGCAACAAGGGCAGCAACAAGAAGAAGGGCAACAAGAAGCAAGTTGAAAATGATAGAACTTTGTTATCAGCTTAAAACGTTAGGCGCAATTTATTTATTGAAAAAAGTTAGACATCGATTATAATCCAGGTGGAACACTCTTGCAAGTTACATTGTTAAATAAAAACCGTTACAGACAAATATTGACATTTTTTTGTATATATTAGAATTATTAGCATCAATAAACTTCAACAATAAAAGTAACCCATAATCATATTATACACTTTCTGACACCTTATCCTACGTTGTATAAAAAAAACTTTTTAATAATAATTAGTTATTTGTCTATCAAATTATACATAACATACATACATAAATACTTTAATTAAATACTATTCTTTACTAATACAAAGTTATGTAACTTTTTCTTTCATTCTCTTTTTTTTTCTTTTTTTTTTTTTAATCAACTTTTATGGCACCATAAATTTTTCTAATAAAAATCAATCCCGTTAAAACACCAATAGAACCCGAAGCAATCCCAATCATTAAAGAAGCTAAAGCCATATAAACAAAATATAATAATCCACTAACAAAATCATCAACATTTAAAATTCTTAAAAAATAATAAATTGAATAACCATAAATATACCAACCAATACTTGATCCTACTTGAAATGATAACCAAATCCAATTGGATTTATTATAAACCACTAAAGATATATAAATTGCCACTATGGTTGATTCAATAATTATAATAAATAACATTAGGGTGGTGATGAATAAAAATCCATACATATAATAAAAAGTTGTTTTTTCTAACCAAATAGAATTGAATATGAATAATAATTCAACGTAAACTATACCAAATGGAATTAATCCATAAATTAATATGGTTTTTCCATAACTTATAAATTTTGTTAATAATGAATCATTACAAGGTTTATTTTTGCTATGGAATTGGAATTGTTTTTCATATAATGGACTAGATGGAGGAGTTTTCATTGATGCAAAAAAAAGTTTTTGAGGCATTGATAATGATTTTTGATAATTTGCATAATTTGCATAATTCCCACCAATTATACCTAAAGGACATTGAATTAATATAAAAATTAATAAAAATACCACAATGGTACCAAATGGTAATGCTGCTGATGATTCTTTAGCCCATACAAAAAAATTTAGGATAAATATAATTAAAAATAAAAATGCTGGTAATGCAGCACTAAATAAGAGTGATAATTTAATTATTGTCAATTGATCATAAGTTTTACCTAAGTTGTTGTTGTTGTTATTGTGATTGTTGTTGTTGCCAGAAGTTTGATGAAGGTGGGGGTGGGGGTGGTAGAAATATTTATGTAATAATATACCAAAATATGAAGATATTGAACCCAGAATACTAATACAAAATATTGAAATACTGAAAAATGCTCCTTGATGACTATTAAAAAAATTATTTTTCGTTCCAATTGAATTTATCATCAATATACTGATTACTTCCATAATGGCAATTACTATTTGAATACCGGCTGATACTAAAGTGATTAAAAATATTGGATATTGAGGTATTTGATTGACTTGATTAATTAAATTTTTCCAACCCGATCCAATATTTTTAGTAACAGAAGATGAGGAACTGTCACCATCTATATCTATAGAAATATCATTTTTGATCAAAGGTAATACAGTATTACCACTAATGTTATCATTATTCCCATTATTGGCAATATCTTTTTTCAAAACTTTAATTAAAACAATCATAACTATCAATGATGCTAAAAATATAAGAATAATGGAATTTATAAATGATATCCAATGAATATGAACATGAGCACCATTAGTTTCATTTTCATAATATAATTCCCATCGAGAATCATAATCAATAGAATTGTCTTCCCGCCAATAAACTGAATAAGTATAAGCAATTGTTGTTTTACTTTCAATCAATTGATTTTTATCATCAACAGAATAAAATAATGGTAAATTTTGATAATTTTTCAGAGATCCAGGACAATGTTCATCATTAACACTTTTCGGATAAACTTCAAACCCAACAATAGTATATTTAGGATCCCCACCATTTTTGGATGCGGTTTCTTTTTCTCGATGATATCTAATCACTAACATAACATGATTATATATATAACTCAATTGCTCATCATCACTAGGGCTAACAAATCCCAAGGGGAATCCCGCGGCATAATATTTATTTCGGTGGTTAGTTGATTCAAAAGTTGTGGCTCCAGGTAATCCATCAACGGTCCAATGAACAACATAACCATCTTTTATAAGATCAGAAGCTCGTTTAATTGCATGAGTAGAAAGTACCATATCACATAATCGATTACAAGGAACATCAACCCCAAATTCTAATTGATATCCACTTTGCCAAATTCTATCACCTTTAAGTAATTCACCTAATGATAAATGAACTGGTTTAGCACCATTAATGGGACGACAAACAAATGGTAAACTATGATAAGCAAATGGTAATTGTGTAGTATCTGATTCTATTTTATTGACTAATAAATCAACTTTATCTCCATGTTTATAATAAGTAGGTCCTAATCCAAAATCAAATGCTAGAATCGATGTTATGAATAAATAGAAAATATATATCCGAGATATTAGATTCAACATCTTTGGTAGGTAATGTATACGTGTTTTTGTAGTAGTTGTTATTGTTGCAATAATTGGGAGGTTCTTCAAATGAGAGAGGGGGCTTTTTTTGTTCAATTTAAGGGTTCCCTATTGTTAAATGGGTTTTCAATTTCTTTGATAATGTGATGCTGAGTAATAACAATAAACTAAGTTGATATCAATAAAGATATATCTATTAAATTCCAAACAAATAATGATTGGAGGGGGAAAAGGGAAGTTTATGATTAAGTGAATTCTTTTTTTAATGGAAAATTTTTATACTTATCACAGACACAGAGACACACACACTACTTCTTTAACTTTTATGGGTACGACGATTTCAAGGGAGATAAAAAAAAGGGGTGGGGAGGTAATGAAATACAATAAAATGATTCCGATATTACCCTAATTAATGATAACGTTGATTATTGATATTCAATTCCTAAATGAATGGAAAGTATCAAAGAAATGCTTTAAAAAGAGAAAATGAGAAAATTGAATGGAAATAGAAGTTTTTTCTTCTTCTTCTTCTTCTTCTATTTTAATTTGTGTAGTTTTTTCATGTGGTTTAAATTTTTTTTAAGAATATCTCTTTCTATTTCTATTCCAATTCCTATTCTTGATTTAGATTGTGGGTATTCTTCTTTTTAAAACTATTAATGGAATTAAACTAAAAACTTACTACTTCAAAGGCAGACATAAACTTTTTATTTACACGTATCAACACAACCATCAATTGAATTGTACTGTACAATAATGTGTCATGTTCTCTAATTGTGATTCCAAGATTCTAGATTCATTTGTGGGTGGTGTGCGCCTTTGAAAAATCTTGTGTCTTAGTGTCAATCTTTGTCTCGCGTACCAAAACAATCTTCTGCAGGCAGGCAGGCAGGCAGGCAAGCAGGCAGGCACCTACCACCACCACCAGCATCTAGATCTCGTTCCGCAACTGTCACGTTTCTCGCTTGATGGAATTGCATGTATACGGACCGTACACTACTGCCACAAAAAAAAAAGTTGCTCTTCTGAGATACTTTTAGAAGTTATGAGCAGTGGTGGTGGACGTGTTTGTGTGTTGTGTGTGTTTGTGTGCGAAAATTTTTAGTTTGTCGCTCTCTCTTTCTCTCTCTCTTTCTTTCTGTCGTGGTGGTACGCCGCCGCCCAACACAAATTCTTTTTTTTTTTTTTTTTTTTTTTTTTTTTTTTCCTTCAGATTTCTGGAATTATCGGGACATAGTTTTAAGATCCCAACACAAAAAGACGCGAAATTACCACCTGTATACCACACGTACATCAAGAGCATAATGCAATGATCAACGGCATCAAAAATAGATCAACCAATGACATTTAGATATATGATAAGGCGTACATTGATAGAGGATACTATTGTACAATTTTTTGAAGAAGATATTGTAGCTTTTAACACAATCAATATTTATATTAATATATTCACAATATAGTCAGACAGTCAAGCTACTAACTACAAATGGAAAAGAAGAGAAGATGATTATTTTCTGTCAATAAAATTTGCAACACTTTTAAATGTGGTCAATGATTGTATGATATTGGGGTGCGATTATTATTTGCAAAAGACATATCTAATGGAAGTGAGAGTTTATTATCACCAGAAAATACAATGTTCAACACCATTATTTGTATTTGTCTTAAGTTTCACACCCAAATTTGTACGAATTTTTTATGCAAGCTTTAAACTAATAATAATCTTGAAAACCAAGTCTTTCTTTATATAAGCTTACCAAATAAACATCAAATCAATAAATATAACTGCTTGTTCCTTATTTTAAAATGCAAATATCAATATTCAAATACGTAAACATAGTAAAACCCCAAATATGTATATATGTTATTCCCAATTGTTTCTCTTGTTAATTCTCCAACTTCATTCAACCATGAAATAACTTGGTTGTGACTCATGGTCTTCCTATTATCTCTCCCTCTCTCTTTTTGCTTAGTTTGATGTATTATCAACTTGTGCACTGCTTGGTCGTTTTGGATGACCAGGTTTTATTGGATCGGGAATTGGGCTTGGAAATTCTGGTGTTGGTGAACCAGGTTTTGGTCTTGGTGTAGGAGCAAATAATGATAATTTCTTTCTAGAAATTAAACCGTGGCTACTATTATTATTATTGTTATTATTGCTGCTTTGGACACTTTTATTTTTGTTTTCATTTTCATTTTCATTTTCATGTTCATAATGACTAATGAAATAAGGAATATCAATTGTATAATCAATCATGGTTGTACTTTATTTTGTTATCAACAACACTAATAGTGATGATTGTCGTTGTTGTTACATATGTAAATAATAAATTGAAAATGAAAAAAAATACAATATAGTTTTGAAAATTGGAACAATTCAATCTGTTTATATAGTTGATTTGTGGAGAATAGAATAGAATAGAATAGAAAGTGTTGATTATGGGAGTACACTACCTCAGTAGTAATAGTAGTAAAATATTAATATATAGGAGACATAATAATAAAAAAAAGAAAAGGGGGAAATTAAACTATACGAAAAAGGAGGGGGAGGGGGGAGGAGAGGAAGAGGAGAGGGGAGTGAAGTGGTGGGAAAGACAGGTGATGACAAATTAATGTTGTGGTAAGTAATAATCTGTTTTTGTTTTTTGTCCTTGGCGACGACATCATCATCATCATCATCATCATCATCATTATTAATACATCTTTCAAAAAGATTAAACTATAGATGATGATATGTGGGGAATTAAATTGAATTAGAAAAAAATAACGTCATTATTATTTGTTAGAAAAAAGTAATACTAGAGGGGGTGAATTCATATGTATGTATGTATGTATGTATGTATGTGTGTGTGTGTGTGTTCGTGATTAATAACAAACCCTTTCCCCTTCTTGTTTGTCAAATATTTGATATGTTTTATTCGTATTTGGATCAAATTACGAAAACAAAAGATTACTCAACAAAATAATTTCCCTTAAAAGCTAGTCTCCATTTGGACTTGGTAATAAAAGACAAAGAAGGATAGTTTATACTCTATTAATTTGTAATCACATGCCATTAACTCCCATTAAGTTTTGTTATATTTCTGTCTATATGGTTAAGTAGTGTCGAATATCTAGTATAAGTTGCAACATATGGTAGCAGCTCGGTAAATGTAAGTACGTGGACATTTAATATTAGAGGAAAAAAGAAAGAAAATTTAAAGAGTATTTATTTTTATCAAATCATGTGTATAAATTACAAAGGAGAAAGAGAGAAGAGAAGAGAAGAGGGGAAGGAATTGATGGGATAATGAAGTAAATTAGTTATTGTTATTTAACAATAGTTGGTATCATTAGTTTTCGTCTAATAATAATCATAATAACCGTTAGTGAATACTAAATCACGAAGGACAACGGATAATAGTAATAAGCTAAACACAGCCTCCTCTTTTTTCCTCTTATTAATTGTTATTCTTTGAACCCAATACCTTCTACACACAAGGCTAAACTAAAAAGATTACATTGTTATTATACAACAACTTTTTATTGTTGAAAAATTCTCCTTCTCATATGATTAAGACACAACAAAGATATAAGGGGTGTATGGTGACTATTACAACTAATATACTCCACATTGTTGTTAATGCTAATGGCAATCTATGCAAAATATATACCTAACGATCAACAATATATTCAATAATTCAATATAAATTCTAGTATTTGATGTAATGGATTTGTGTGCTGGTTTTGATGTTTCAAATTTTTAGGCAAGTGCACAACTGATTGATTGATTGATCGTCTAACGAAAAATGTTAAAATGAAAACAATCACTTGTTTTTTACACAAATATATTTATCCACTGATTGTCCCTGTTGTTGCAGTTGTTGCAGTTGTGGTTATTTTGCCCCTGACATCTTGTGAAATTCACCAATTATTAAAGGGTTCTTCGTTTGTTTTTTTTTTATATTTTAATTTTAATCAACCAGCATCTGCATGCTTTGTTTCATCGCGTCACTTTTCATCTTAGTCATGTTGACCTGCAACCAGCATTTGTTTCATGTGTTGTCTTTTGTTTGCTAAACTAATCTCAAGGGCTTATTTGAAAATTATGAAATTCAAGTGTTAGCTTAATTGTATAGGTTGTAAGGAAAACTAAAGAAATAGAAAAGTAATTCTAGATTCGGTAATAGTCCAAAGTGCTCTAAAAAAAATCTTTTAATTTTGGGCTAAAAACAGGCACACAAAAGCAAGCTAAAACATTACAAAAATTTTCACCATCAACCTACTAACTAAATAGTATTCACAATCACCACTTACACCCATTTAGCAAGCTCACATTGACTAATACACCCATAGTACTAGTCCTATTAAGGAGAATGAAAATGGCTTTTTTATTACAGTTTACAGTTTTTCGTTTTAAGGTTTGAATTCCACATTTGTGATAGTTTGCACGCACCGTAAAAATGATTTTTTTTTTTTTCTATTTTATTTTATTTGTTTTTACATTATTTCATTTCTTCACCAGCATGTACCAGATGGATGTCAATCCATTTGAAGATTATTGCCCAGAGATTAATATATAAGAGTCTAATATAGCATTAAAGGATATTAGAATTTCCACTTTAAAAGTTGAAGCCAGAAGAATATAAAGCTTTGAAGATAATACTTGTGTGCTTCTGTTATTGCCGTACGTAGTTTGTGTGCGAGTGTGAGAGTGTAAGAGTGTGGTTTGATTTTTTTTTGTTTTTTTTTTTTCTGTTACAATTCGACCACACGATTTTTACATTTATTCTTAAGCACTACCCATCTGCCCAGCACAAACCCCACCCCACACCAGATTATAATACAACAACAACAACAACAAC
>OBUW01000168.1_pt1 | contig 47863 bp, 21 predicted proteins | sample 1475761 | NCBI WGS metagenome assembly OBUW01 (sample SAMEA2579908, study PRJEB22360) | human gut metagenome | biome: human gut; feature: human-associated habitat; material: faeces | place: Denmark | collected 2008/2010
TAGATAAAATTAACAAAACTTGGTATCCAAAATCAACCCATTTGTTGTCATAAAATACTGGTGACTTTTGCATAAGAATATTCCAAGCTACGTAAGAAGTCCCACCACCAGTGACGCCACAAAAGATAGTAGCCAACATTTGCTCTTTGTATGTATATGGACCTGGATTTAAATCAATACTCAATTTCCAAATTTTAAATTTCCATTTTGGTAAAATCCATTCACAGAGTAACCCTGATGGGTAAAGAAACACTTGAACAACCGACATGGCAAGAGTAATACTTGGCCTTCTTTCTGTGAAGAATTGATTAATCACTGCACCTATTGCTGTCCATATAATACCAATTAAGTATACTCTGAATGTCTCAGCAGGAATAGTTGGATCATCATATGGGAAAGTAACTGCTCTAACTTCAGGATATGGAGACCAGTAAGCAACCAATACCGATTCTAAACGTACTTGTAAATCCCAATCAACAATTTCGTGACCTTTTTCGACATCAGCTGTCTTCTCACCTTCCACTGATGACGATGAGTTACTACCCAATTTTTCTTGTAATTGAACTTTGGTGAACTTATGAGAATTTTCAACTAACTCTTTCCAAAGAACTAAATCATTTTCTGGAATATTAACATCGGTCTCGTGCTCTTCAATGTTTTTTTCTAATATTTCAACAGCCTCTTCAGTGGTCATCTGTTCAATCTTTTCGAATATAAAACTAGCTTGAGGTGGTAATTCTTCTAAAGATACCAAAGCATCAAAATGTAATCTCTTCAAGACAAACCATTTTTGGGATTCAGTTAATGTAGTAGCAACTTCACCAATGGAAAGAGGATTGGAAATTATAGCTTGTAAATTAACTTCATGATCTTGGACTTGCAAGTGACTTCCGACTGATTGTATAGTTGGTTGTCCAGCCAAATCTTTCTCTGTCATATTTGAATTATTTTGCTGAGTATCGTAACTACTAATAGTTTCAATTAACTTTAAATTCAATTTGCAATCTTTTAAAACCATATTTATAGTAAATTTTGCAAAAGGATGTTGTACACGGCATCAATTATTTTGTAAATTTAGCATCTGAATGTTTAATGTTGCTTTACGGGGAATATTAATTAAAGATAACGTATTTAAGGTATTGTAAATTGTAAATTGTTGATTGGTTATTAAGAAATTAAATGTGGCTTCCTAATAAAAAAATACCAAATTTGGTTGTAAAAACCAAGAAAAAATTAATTCGGTAAAATATTTTATCACAAAACAAATGATAGATAGAGTATTCTTCGTTAGTGGTGGGTTTGTTTTTTTTTTTTCTTGTTTACGCCATAAATACACCCACACAACTTATGAAAGAAGGAAAGAAAGATAGAAAGCAAAAAACAAGTGGTTGCAAATCACATTCTACTACTAATAAAATAATAAATTAGAATTGAAGCATTGATTTGATAAGGTGAACTAATAATAATATCACTATTAGTGTGTGTGTGGATTATTTCTTTGTCAATTTTCAGTTGCTTTTAATGATATTATAAATTGCCAAGAGTATTTTTCTATTTTGAATTTGAATTTTTGCTTTTTAGCGCATTTATCTCTTGACAGATTTATCAGAACCAACAAGACCATTATATAGTGATATTTAATAACATAGGTTTCTGATAATTAATCTGACGTATATTTTCCAACGGTTTATTTGTTGTTTGTCACTTACAACAGAATGTAAGGCTGTTCAACTTTCAATACATCTTTGTATCCCTATTGTCCAAGCTGTTTAAATACAAAATAAACCGATTTTATACATATCATCAGGTTCTTTGAAATTGTACAATCCTAATCTTAACCGCTGTGCTTTGTGTTTGTTGTCGGCTTTGTTACTTTGTAGCTGTCACGGTCTAATCTGTCAGAATGAATATTTGCTTATCTCTCTCTGTTTGGAATTGTGGAAATTTTTTTTTTTTGATGCCGTACAACACAAACAACTTTTTTAATTATCGGGTGATTGCGAATACTAAGATTTTTGTGGGGGAAGTTAATTGATTTGTTATGGACATTCGATTGTCAATAATTGGTATGAATTTGCTCTACTATGATCCACAGTTTACACTGTGGATAAATTTATTAATTCCATCGTTAAATAAAAGTTTATTCTTGTTCAAACTTCAGTGGTTTAAATTCATATAAAAACTTGTCACCAAAGGTTTCTTGTAACCATTACTTTTCTCAAGCAACATGTGTCAAAACTAGTCTAATTTGATACTTATCTTGAAATTATAAGATAAAATAAAAGCCAGAGACTGATTGACAATATTGATAACGATAATAATAATTCTCATAAACCATCCGAGTATAGCTTTTGTGGCTGATTTTGTCCCCATCGTATATAACAAAATTTTGATGCCGTACCATTTGATTAGCTCAACTAAGACACGACCCCTGTTTAATTTATTCTCTCCTCTTATCTGCTTGACTCACTAAATAGGTGAAATTAAGTATCAGTTATCGTCATTATCGTACTACCCGTAAATGATACTTCCAAGCTCGAATTTTTACTAAACTATTTACGGATGTGAAATGTTCTAAATAGTATCATTCATTTAATTTCAACTTTCCTGTGGAACGGCACCATATAATTGCATTTTTTTGGGGATCAAACGATATCCATTGATTGTTTGTGGTGTAGTGCTAAATCTGAAACTCAAGCGCAGCTATATTAATTAGCATTTTAGTTGGTTTACCTTTTATAAGTGGCAAAGAAATCTACTTATCTCTTTTGAGATATGGTGATCATTTGAGTTGAGGGGAAAGAAGAATATGAGACCCATATATCTAGTATTAAACACTATCCTTGTTTGGATTTCTTAGTATTCTCTTTTCTGTATAAAGTAAAGTAGGGTTGAATTCAAATGAGAAAAAAAATGTTTCAAGTGATTGGCGTAGTCAATAATGAATAATTACATGCAATAAACACCCAAATATTCATCTATATAGGTATCTGTTCTATTTATAATCTGAAAACAAAAAACTAGGCAAGTATTACAGCAAATTCTTGGGAACAACCAGGATAAGAACAAACGACGGAATTCCATACTTTATTTTCTTCATTTATACAAATTCAATTACCAACCATCTCCCCAGTTATCATCATTGTCATCATCGTCAACTTTCAAATTCAATTGCAAAGTTTGTTTCGGTTTAGTTGTTTTGGAACCCAATTTCAAAGATGTAGTCTTTCTTGGAGCAGGTTTTGATGGCAATTTTTTAGGAGTTGTTATATCAGTAGACTTTCCTAAATTGATCTTTCTGGTTGGTTCTATAATGGTATCTGGTACATCGACTACATCTGGTTCATCATTGACCCATTCATCATTGAAGTCATCCCAACCATTGTCATCAATCTTGGTAGCAGCAGTATCATCAGCAGTAATTGTAGGAGATGTCGCTCTAGTTATATCTGGAGTGGAACGATTGAAATCTTTATTCATTTCTCCTCCCAATGAAGTAAATTTACTAACCATCCCCCAGCCAAAAGATGAAGCTGTATTGTTACTTGTATTTCCTGTTGAAGCAACATTGTCTGTGCTTGTGTTATTGGAAGGGACACTAGCAGGAGAAAACTTTTTGAAAAACTCACGCTCCTCTTCGTCTTCATCTTCATCTCCTTCTGGTAACAGGTTTGCATGGGATTCCACAGAGTCCAAATACAATTGGAATATTCTTTTTGCTTCTTTTCTAACTTTACTCAGTTTCCTATCCATAAGTGAGATTGCCAAATGACCTAGAATTTTGGAACATATTTCTTCTAACGAAAATTCGTCTATCAATGACTCAAAACCTTGTAATGCGGTCATTTTACATGGAATAAATGTATCACGTAATGATTTCGCAAGGGCAGTGATTAAAACATTATTTTTCGAGGATTTGTAAATTTTCAGGGAAATTTTAATGATTAAGATAACTGTATTCACTCTAATTGATGGTTTTGGATCCATTTGAGACTTGGCTAAAATCCTCAATAGCTCTTGGTTAACTTGTTTAACTGATATTTTATCAATAACAATTGTAATTGACTTTAATGTGGTTTCTCTAATCATAAAATTGGTATCTTGAAACCCAGTTATCAATTGATTAAATATCTTGTATTGAATATCTGTTTCAGTTAAAAATTGTTGGTAGTCGGGTAAATGTGTTAACAACACTAGTCTAATTGATCTATCTGCAAGAGCAAAACTATCAATAATAATCGGCTTTATCGTCTTGTTGAATTCATCAGCTTCTAATTTAATCCCAAACTTGATTGTCAAATTAAGTATAGTTGATAGTGTTTCTTGACGTCCTGGGTCTGCTGTGGGGGATTTGGATAATTGCTTGTATTGGTTAATCAATTCTGGCAATAATTTGTAACTCAATAACCCTGGTGGGAATGAGGAATCATCTTGAATATATTCTGGCAACTCGTGTTTGAAGAAAGCTATTTTTTCAGACTCCTGTAAAAACTTTAATTCATTGACTTGTTCTGTAAATTTAATAACTGAATTTTGTTTGTGCCATGATTCTAAATCTTTCAAATACATGGTAATGGTACTTCTTAAATTTGGTTTTTGCAGTAAAAGTCTCTTGACGGACGCTGACATCTTAGGAGGGAGCTTGCTATAATTTGTGTCAATAACACCATTATTAAACACAGTCATAATGAAATTACCAAATCTGTATGAATCAAATTTCTTAGGATCTTTGCGAATAGTCTCCGAATCCAAATCATTGGAATATTCTTTCCAAGAAATAGGCATGTATCCTGATAATCTGTAGATCGGTTGATCTGGGTCAGACGTTAAATTGGTAAGCAATTCGAACCCCATTAACTTCCAGTCGCCTGACAAAGTAACATATACGGAAGAAAAATAGTTTAACCCACCATACAAGGAATTGGCTGCCTCATTTATAAAGGATATACTTTGGGCAACTGAATAAATACCAGCAACTAAGGAATCACCTTTAAGTCCAGTTTCTTCAAGGTAAATCAGTAAAGGTTTAACAGGTTCTGTGATTATATACAACGAATAATCATTGTCGATAAAATCAATTATGGAAATTACTCCAGGGAATTTAATTAATTTCAATTTTTTAAATGCATTTCTGGCTAAACCAATACGTTGTTGATTAGCTGGGTCTTTCAAATTGAATTCAAATACTGATACTGGTGAGTTATCTTTTGGATTAATTCCATCATGTAATGTCCAAATCGAGTTACGATCCAATGATGTGGTAGGCGCCAAAGGGTCAACTATTTTATCTTTTAACTTATATGGAATAGATCCCCCGGTGAAGGAACTCAAGGTCTTGGTAAAGAATTCCATAATTCAAAAGTGTATTTGGTTGGTTCAATAATGGTGTTTTGATAGATCAAGATTATTATTTTTTTCGTGTTCTTTTTATTTTTTTTTTGCTGTTTTGTTACACTCGCCTCAAAGAGTTGTGTATATTTTTCCAACACATACAGTTTTTACAGTGATTTATAGTATTATCTCAAGCTGGTATTGTTATATAACTTATCTAACAAAAACAATCTGCGAGTCCTAGTATAATTCAAATGATAAAATAAAAACATTCACAAGTCTCTGCTTGAAAGTCTTAAAGTTTAGTGTGTGTGTGCATGTGTGCGTTCTCTGCATCACCTAGTACTGACGTTCTTATCTACAATTGATTTAACTAGTTGGTTAAAAACTAGCTAATGTCTTCTATAATGATTAACAAATGCTATAAACAATGAAAGAGTCCACCACAATATTCCTATACTATAATATGTAAAGACTTTTCGTGGGCTATTCTTTGTAGCTCATTAATATCTGGTTGCGGCAAATAAGTTGACATTAATTCTAGGGTGAATCCTGTCTTGCAAGATATTATCATCTGAGGATTGATGACACTTAACTTGGTATAATTGAGTTCCCATCTTCGTAGATTTGGTAGAAGCAATCCCAAATCACAATTTTCGACAAGTTCTATGTCGTTCTGATTCATTAGTAATTCTTCTAATGTGTGTGGAAGACATGATAGAAATTGTTTAGAAACATATGTGAGCATGTTGTAGTTGAGGTTTAACAGTTTCAAACCGTTGGGGAATTTTTCCTGTCGGCCCCAAACATCCAAGTATTGTCCATAGTTACTCTTGAGTAAATTCTGCAGCATATTCAAAGAAACAAGTGAAGTGAATTTGGGAAGTAAAAGAGACCAATGTGGCACATACATATTCCCTATATCACCTGCCTTTATAGTCAAATGCTTCACTTTGCACGCAAGTTCGGGGTGGTCACTTAATTCCAATACCAGTTTGATGACGATGGCTGTTAAGTTGTCTGGATTTTCAATCAAGACCAAGTTAGCATCAAGATACATGTTCACTTGCAATACTTTTCGAAAGTATTCTTGACAATTTGGGTCTTTCAATAGCTCATGAAATTGCTTCAAATTATAAATGAAATTCATGTAGTCACAATGCTGTCTAGTAAAATTGAATTCCATATAATTTGGACGTGTCAGTCGAAACATCAAGGCTTCCACGGATGTGTCCAAAAATTTGTTTTGGAACTTTTCTAGTGTTAGTTGATAGTCTGCTATATACCGATGATTGGGTTGATCATTTGTTATCAATAACTTCCCACTGAGTAGTCGCTGATATAATTTGTCGACAAATGGCTGAGCTATATGGATGTCTTGAATATTGGTAATAATTTCACTGCATTCATCAGGTGATAGGTGTTTAAATATTGTAAGGACGATATCGTCTGGTAGACAAAGTACCAGCAACATATATTATTGGGCGAGATTACCATGCGAGTAAAACTACGGATTCAAAAGATCAAGACCAAGTTGTAGATAGACAACAAAGGAGAGAAAAAAAAAAACTAGTAAATTGCTACAATTACATAATTGCTGCGATCTTTGTGACTCTTTTTTTTTTTTACTACAAATGATTAGAGATCCTGTACCATTACTGTATCATCATCTAACTCTTCAAATTTCAAATTATCTGGCTCATCATCAGATACATCCAACATATCGAGATCTTTGTCAAACTTTAAGTTATCCCAATAGTTGTATTTGAGATTTTGATAAGCATCTTGTTCTGCTGTGACCTCTTCAAACCGTTTTTCCAGTCGTCTCATCTCTTGTTTGAGCTCTAATCTTTTCATTTCAAGTTGATTTTCCTGGTTTATTATATTCGCTAGATCTTCTAAAGTGATCAACTTATCCCTAACTAACTTCACTATATCTGCGAAAGAGTGAAACGTGCTGATCGATACTCTGTTTCTTTCATTATATTTCTTGATAAACCGGTTGAACAATTTGATAAACCATTTTTGATATCGATACATTATAAGAAACTTGGAATTATACCATGGTATCAATCGTAACCCTGATTCTAGTACATTTTTGAAACTCCTAGTTAGTTTTTCATTTAGGTTGGATGCCAATTGTGATTCTGTAAATGAGGAATAGCGTGATCCAGATTTACTAAAAATATTTTCGTACGTGATTTTGGGATTAATTATATATCTCTTTTCGTTTTCTTGGTCTTTGAGGGACAAATTCTTCAAAAGTGAATCTAACTTCACCCGTTTTCCGGAATAATCATGTAGAGAATCTTCCTCATCGTCATCTGACCTGGAGTGCTTTTTCGGATTTGTCGTCATATGCATAAAAACATAATGGGAAATAAAATTAATTTATTAAATTTCAAGTTGTGTACGAGGCAGAGTATTTTCCTGCTACCAAGGGTTGGTTGGTTGGGAGGCAGGTTGGATTTTTGCTTCAAATATATATTTTATGTGTAGGTCCATAGACGGTTCTAGAATAAACGAAAAAATTGTGTATCAGAAAAAGTCGTGTCCAGTGCGAGGTGACCTTGAACAAATCAGATTGGCTGTAGCAATAATAACAACATACACTACGTGAATTATTCGAATCACCCAAACTTATGATTTCATAATCATTACTGCTTGCAAAAGAGACATATCATTTACAAGTTTTCGAATTTCATTCACTAAAAAGGATATTCAGACGCGTGGCACGTGATACGCGTTGTGAAAGATGATTAGAAGTCTCGCTTAATTAAAGTGAAACCACTAAAAGCGCCACATTTATTTTGGTCCAAGTAGAGTGAAAAACTCTTGAAATTTTTACTTTAAGTTTGATTCGGGACATTTCCAAGGTGGCTGTGAGGGTGGGGCTGGCTGGCAAGTGGGCTGGTTTTTGTTACTATCGCGATTCTGGATTCTGCATGTAATTGTAATTCCCTTGATCCACTATTGCCATTTTAAGTTGGAATGTAAATAAATTGACATAGTTTGTCTATAAAAAGAAAACTCGTCCCACGCTGAGTGGCTATAATATTGCCATATGTTGTAATTTTGCATACTAGTTGTCTGCATAAAGAAATGCGCGAACAATAGGATCAAATCCTGATTTATAGTCTGTGCCACGGTGATGGATCCAGGGAGGCACTGCTCCTTCAAAATGCCAAGTAACAAATGTGTCCCCCTGAAATTAAGAGAAGAAAAAACGCCATATACAGTAACTTTGTACTGCACAAAACCCGTTCCAGGTGTGTCAATGTTTCAACAAAAACATACACTACACGTACCACGCCTGGACACCAAAAGCTTTCACAATATAAATACCCCAAGACTTCGACTTTTCAGGTCCATCAATTTTTTTTTTCAATGAAATATTTATTTTTCCTTATTGTTCAACAATACTTTTAGAAATTAGAGTCAAGTTATATTTATTTTCACTTTTAAATCAATTTATCAACTTTAAACAACAACATTTATAAATCGAAATGAGAGTTTCCACATTAGTTTTATCCACATCTATAATCCCAATTGCTACTGCACTTAACATTTCCCCTTTCCATAATATCGAAAAGAAAGATATACTTGCTGACGCTGCTTCTGCAGCAGGGGGTGCAGCTGCTGCTGTCACATCTGGTGCTGTCGGTGCTGCTAATACTGTTGCCTCAGGTGCCGCCGGTGCTGCTGATACTGCCACCTCAGGTGCTGCCGGTATTGCAAACACTGTTGCTTCTGGTGCCGCCGGTGCTGCTGATACTGCCACTTCTGGTGCCGCCGGTGCTGCTAAAACTGCCACCTCAGGTGCCGCCGGTGCTGCTGATACTGCCACTTCTGGTGCTGCTGGTGCTGCAAAAACTGCTACTTCTGGTGCTGCTGGTGCTGCTAAAACTGCTACTTCTGGTGCTGCTGGTGCTGCCCTGGGTGCCGAAACTGCTGCTGCTGGACAAGAAACTTCAGGTGCAGGAAGCTTAGTTGGTGGTCTGGGCTCATCTAATAGTACAAGTCCCTCTGGTGGCTCTGGTTCATCTAATGGTACAAGTTCAGGCTCCGGCTCCGGCTCCGGAGCTGGTGTCGGTTCTGGTTCAGGCAGTGGTTCAGGATCTAGAGGTAGCATTACTGGAAACTCAGTTGCTACTGGTGCTAGCTCTGGTCCAGCAGGTTTAGGCATTTCCTCTTCTATTAGTCAATCTACCACTAGACAATTGCAGACTTCTGGTTCCTCAAATTCAAGTAGCTCAGCTGGTATGGGTAATGTTGTGGTCGGAATGAATGCTGTTGCCTTAGCAGCATTGGTTTTGATTTAAAATATAGAGTCAATTGTATAGGTATTTGAATAGAAAATTCGCAAAAGATTTTAACTAATAAATTTTAAAGTTTTTGTAAAAAATGTGGTTTTCCCTTATAAATTGTGTTGGGTGTTTTGTGTTGGGTGCAAAATTGACCCGGAAACATAGTGCATCAATTTGCAGGGGTCTTTTTTTTTTCCAAAAAATGTAATATGTACATTCCTATGTACTGATGCATTAATATGTCATATCAAAGGATTGTTATTGTCCTATAGCAAGCTCTTGTCCTTTCCTTGTCTAGAAAAATCATGTATTCAAGGGATGTGAAGGCGGCTGTAAAGCTTGTGCTTAAAAAAAAGAAGTATTGCACTGAGTTGTAATTTTCATTTTGATCCTGTTTTTCTTTATCACAATTCATTTGTTGTTAACTTATCAAAAAAACATGAAGTATTCGACTTTAGCTTGGCTTGTTATAGCATCATATACAGTATTTGCTCAAGATGGTACATCTGTGACCGGATATACCACGACTATAGTGATTCCTGGCTCTCCTCCTGCTGGTGCAGGTACGGCACACGGTGGTACAGAGAATACGGGAACTGTTCATACAACTGAGCACTTGACAGGAACTGAAGAAACACATACAACTGGTGCTACACCAGAAACAACAACTATTGTTGCTCCAACCACTACCCATGAGAATACAACTACTCATGAGACGTCAGTCGAAAATACAGCAACCGTTCATCATAATACAACCACACTTCACCATAATACAACCACAATTCATCCAAACGCCACTGGAACTGAAACCCATACTGAAACTGGAACTGGTACCTTAACAGGCACCGGAACCGAAGGACCAGCACTTACAACAACAACTGTTGCTGAAGCCTTCTCATTGGCTGCTGGTGCATCTTTGGGATATTTGGTTGCCTTATTGTTCTTATAGTTGTTTGAATTTTATTAATGGCTTATTTTTTTTTAATTGGCGTACACCTATTCGTCACTTTAGTTTTTGTTCGTGATAATTCTGCTATATAGTATTTTAATATGTTTGTTTATTAATAAGTGTATGCAACCCTACTTTTAATATATAATATGATAATAACCAAAAACCAAAATAGTTAGCCAATGCCAACCATGGCAATATACTATTGAAAAACATCATGTCAATGAGCCCAACTACATAGTTCTATAAACTATTGTTACTTGAAGTGATGATAGTTGCAGTACCAAACCTATCACTGGACTCAACTGATTCGGCTTTGCTATTCAAGTCTCCAGCTTCGGGTGCCTCTTTTCCAATAAACTTATCCAATGAATTTGCGTGGCTTCCAACTTTGTCGATTGAGTTTGTTCTGCTGTTAACATAAATTTTGCCGTTGCTTTCGTGGTTTCCATTGGATAATAAGTCCTGACATAGCTGATCATAATAGTTTTTCAATTCTCGCAAATCCTGGATAGAAAGGGATTCGAAATCGGAATTATGAAACTTTGTTAGCTGTTCGATATCAACAATCAATTCTTCCGATAATACTTCTGGCTTTGCTTTAGGTGGAATCGGTGGTTGGACACTGGGTATAGTGGATGCTGGTATCGCCTCTTGTTGTTGAACTGTTAGTGGTTGTGAGTTAGTCTGACTAGGGGACAAGTTACCAAACCATTTATCTAAAATTTGTATGCTCGTAGTTCTGTTTCGACCAGCAGTTGGTCTCCTGCTCATAGTAGCATCACTGTCTCCATCTTCTATGGACTGTAATGAAACATTGGAAACACTGTTGTCCGGATGCAAGTTAGAAGGTATGGCTGGCTGATTAAGTTTGGTCATAAACTCAGATACACCACTTGTAAATTTAGCTGTGATTGAATTTCTTTTATAATGCCCAGGAGTTGCTGTTGCATTTTCTAATGACGATGAGCGTGTACGGGAATGAATCGGAGAAACTTTGCTTATAAAAGAATTAGTTTTCTTTAAATTTGATTGAGGTGAATCATTGTTTTCCTCGTCGTAAACACCTTCTGTAGCTCCACTTGCTGAACTGAATCTTCCCAAAATATTTCGCATCATTGCAAATCCAGAATTCTCTTCAAGCTCTTCCGTCGGTGTTGGTAAACTAGGAAATTTTTCTTTTCTCAAGGAGCTAGACCTAGATCTCGTTTCATTAATCTTGTTACTAATTGTGTTTAACAAAGATGACGATCTCGATCTTCCAGCCTCATCTTCCCTTACCTTGTTTTCAGTTGCTTTCATTTCATTTGCAAGTTCACCATCAGGAAACTGGAAATGAGTAAGTAATTCCTCGTCAACCAATTTATCAATAGGGTGCTTCAAAATACTGCTATTTCGTAAATCTGAAGAAATTTCCGTTTCACTGTTTGACAATAGTTCTGCAATTGTCATATTCGACAAATAAACTATCATGGCCTCAAAATTAGTCAAATAGTAATTCAACTCTCCGGTGTTTAGGAATTTTTGGTTTATATATGATATCAATTCTTTATCGTTTGTGAAAAACTTGAATTCGTCACTAAGTATGTGGCTTTGCTCTTGTGGTAAATCTTGAGAATCCTGCAAATTCAAATATCCAAGTATATCCGATTTCTTGTACTTGCTGCTACTCAAAGGAGTCCTTTCCTGTGCTGGGTTATACGATAAGTACAAATTGATTTGATACAACTCGATTGGCAGAGAATCGATAAGATTGAGGAAATTTCGAATGAATAGGAAAGATAAATATAAATCGTTAGTTTCAAGCTTGTACACAAGCAAGTAGATCAAAGCAGGTAACAACAAATCGTTATTTATCTCCTTATTCTCAAATCCCTTTTGTGAAAATAGTTTGATTAGATTCTTGTGCAAACTAACAATCTTCTTAAGTTTTGCATAGGGGGTGATTTCTGTATTCAAACTTGTTAAATCTTCTTGCAACAGTATCAAATCTTCTTGAGTCAAGTTATCAATAATGTTCACCAACTTATCTTGATTTCCAAGGTCTTGATCAATAAAATGTTTAAATGATAAGTTTAGTTGGCGCAAACAGTTTAATTTCTCCTGTAAAAACTCTTGGTATATTGTGTCCTTCTGATCAAAACGAAATATCTTGTCGTACAAACAAATGTCGTCACCCAAACTAACCGATTGAAACAACTCCAACTCTGCCAAATGGATTGATTCAAATATTGTTAATAACTTGTAGTAGTTGAAGACACGTAACTGGTATAACGCATCGTTATCTGACCTTTTCAATAGTCTAATGGAAGATGTGCTATAATTTGCTATGGCCAATAGATAATCAAACACTTTTGGGTTTTCGTTGAAATAATCACAGTGGGAGATTAGCTGCTTTTTTGTGGAGTTTGATTGAGTGAATATACATATGGTCAACACGTTCAAATCCTGGTAAAACTTTTTGAATAGAGTGGATAACTCAGTGATTGTTAATGGTGCTTGATATCTTGGCTCTTTTAAGTATCGTAGAAATAGCTGGATGAAAGAACTAATTTGTGGATGTAGAATGAGATTTGTCTTGACATCTTCTTCAAGTTTTGAAAGTAGCGGATATGGCAGATCCATAATGTAGTGTATACCTTTAAACTAGTGAAAACAAAGTACTAACTTTAAGATTTGTTAAATTCTTTTACAAAAAAAGTGTGCAACCTTTTTTGAAGAATAAATCAAGCTAGTAACGAATACAGATCAAGAGTAAAAGATAAGTGATTTCTTGTAGCTAAGGTTTCTTTTTTTTCTATTTTCCCTGCTTTAGACAACACCAAAAAAAATTATAACCACGCCTCCTTTAAATCGTCGTACCCGCGTATTCTGTTTTTTTTTTTCTGGTTTGGCTAAGGCAATTAGGTAATCAATCAATCAATAATAATAATGTAGTAATATCTGAACATGATTAAATTAAAAAGAGGGGGAGAAACATCACTCAATTTATTTAGTTAAGGAAGAGGCGATGTAAATATATTGTTACAGTATTTTGGAATTGTTAGTACAGTCTTCTGAATACCGTTTTGAGTAATTTGTTTTTTTATTAAACAATAAAATCTGAACAATAAGTGTAGTAGTTATTAAGACTAAAGTGGGTTAATAGTAGTATATAGTGTTTTATGATTTAGGTTGCGTGTATTCCTATCGTTTCCCACCAGTAAATGAAAACTGAAAAACACACGTTTGGTCCAACCCCCCTTTCATTTGAAAGCACAAATTTCAATCGAAAGGCAAAAAAATCTTATACAAGAGACAAACTACGCATTGGTTCATTCAATAAATAAGAATGAGGGCACAGTCGATGCTTTTAACGAGTTAATTCATTGTTTGAACCTGAATTTTTATTAAAAAAAACGTTAAACTGTGGTTATGATTTGTAAGGGTTCTCGGCAAAAAAAGAAACTTAAAAAAATGATTCCGCCCAGGATCGAACTGGGGACGTTATGCGTGTTAAGCATATGCCATAACCAACTAGACCACGGAACCAACTGATGAGTGTAAAAGTTTCCGTGATTACTATTATAGAGCTAAATAATAGCTATCAATTCAGCAAAATCTAATTTAAACAGACATTTGTTTACTTAAACATTATAAACTTACACTTAAGTATACAACGGTATAGATAATTTCAATTTTATAGCGTTTTGGAAGCAGTTTTGTACATTGTAAAATTGTGGGCTAACCTGTGTATGTCACGTGATATATTTGCAATCTTTCAAAACTGATACTAAATCTGTTCTAAAAACATTCTAAAGTATATGTATACTATATATCTTATTGTTGTCTCTTAATTACTTATGTATTTGGGTGGTGTTTTGTAGTATTGGCAATGAAAGCTCTTAATTGATTTTGGTTGAAATTTCGAGTTAATTCTAAGTCTAAAAATATGTATCAACCTGGCTTACTATAATTATTCGGTTTTTTTTTGGAGAACTAAGTGAAAAGACCAAATGGAAATGTCCGATCCTAGAAAAGAAGTAATTATAACTTTAAAGCGCTTTATAAAATATGCATCGGACAATTAAATCAATCAAAGAAATAGCTGCCATACTGTAATTCGTTATTTTTTAGGGTTATTAAGTATATTTTTTTTTTATACAAGAATCTCTACTTCTCACTTCCACACTTTCATATTTAACTAGAAAACTGAAAAAATTTTTTTTCTTCCTCTTCTTCATCACTTTTTCGAATTGTCTTTAACCAATCATATGAGTATGCATTACATTTCCTTTCTAATTGCAAAATGTTTATATTAAAATATTATGTTTATGATGATAAGCTTACTCAGCTCACTCAGAGTTTTGACGATGCTGATAACATTTCCTTTTTCCAACATTCATCATTTTAGCTGATAATATAATATTTTTAAAACATTTTTGAGAGAAATTTTAATTTTGTGAATTTATATATACTAACATAAATTTTACTTAGTAGAGATGATTGGACTTTTAGGTCTCAAGTCTTCGATCTCATTTGTTTGTGGGACTAGGAATTGAGTGGTAGTTGTTGTATTTGTATTAGCAGCAATGCCATTATTAGGCTTGTATTTGATCATTGATTTTGCGTACAATTCCTCATTGTATTTGACTGGGTCGAAATTATTGATCAAGACATCAGGTCCCATAATAACCCACCCAGCACGTAATCTGATAGGAGTCGAATATCCCAATTTGGATGGGACCAAATGTAATCTCCTGTTGGAGTTGGAAAAGTTTTCTGCAACTCTGTATATAGCTTCTGGAACAGCATTGTATGTCGACTTTTGCTTTGTTTTGTCACTTGGAGACTCAATTTGCAAGTCAGTATCAATGTTGCAATGAATCAAATGATTATCTGTGGACCTTCTCACAGTACCTGTAATACACATCCAGCAATGCCATTGTTGTCTTTCAAATAATGGAATTACCTCTGTAGCACCAGAGTCGTGCGGATAATATGGTGATTTATCATCTATCGGCAAAAAGATCAACTCTTCTGACCTCCTAAATCTTTTATTGAAATTGTCATTATTCAATAGTCTCGTCAATTCTTGAATCTTCTGAGTTGTTGCCCAGATGAAAAGAAACCCGGGTTTTGAGCACAACCGATGAATTGGAATGCTATTCAATATTGGTAAAATGAATTGATTCTCGACTAGTGCACCAATCATAATGACATCAAAGCGGATATTGTAATTCTCTATCCATCGATTTAATGTGGGTACTATTTCACCAGTGGTGCATCTGACACCATAAGCTTGAGATGTGTGCTTTTTAATTTGAAGACGTTTCAAATGATGCAATTTTGCTAATTTGGGGTATCCTTCTAATGGGTTTTTGACATTCCTAATAAATTTGACTCCCGGCTCACCAGTATGAACATAATGGTTGCAATAATCCACAGTTTCTTTTTTTATTTTGACTAAGTTATTCTTCTCATTTGTCTCAGTTGTTCTGGAAGATGTTCGAGTAGCATAGTTGCTCGAGGAGATGGTGTTGTTTGTGCTTGATGTCGATGAAGAGGCCCGAGACCCAAACTTATTGTAAGTATACATCAGTACCAATTATTTTTTCACTAGTAGCAACCAACCTATAGTAACCTTAGATAATAGACAGAATAAAAGAAGTTATGAACAAAACCAAAAAAGAGAAAGGGCAATCAAATGATTAATTTGCCATAATGTGTGATTTATATCCAGATCAATTTTCAGTGAGTTGTAAAATTGTTGTTTCAAATATTTGGTGTTCAAAGATATCCTTGTTTCAGAGTTTAAATTTCGAACAAACAGATCCAAGACACACACATAAAACTTAAAAAGGGACAGAAGATAATTTAATATACACAACCCACGCACGCAGTTTTGGTTGCAAACACTTCAACAAAATATTTTAACCAAGGTGTACACAATTCTATAAAACAACACTGAAACGCCCTAAATGTTTATAAAGCAAAATGACTCAATTCACGAAAAGAATACACATAAATTTCAAATTGACTATTTCTTAGAACGTCTTAAAATTCATATTGCAGAATATGTGGAAGTGGTATGTGTTCTTAGTAAAATTACTTATCTAGACGCTAATAGGTGAGGTTTCACTTACTAACTCCAGTTAAGAGCTTACAAAAACATGTTTCTTCTATACAAGAAAAGCAAAACACGGATAAGCTTTGTTTGAAATTAGAAGAGCTATCAAAACGGATCGAGGAGCAAGAGAGTGGGTACAATGATGTGGTGCTTAGAATGCTTGAAACTAATGTTTACATGATGCTAGCAACAATACAAACCACGGACTACAATTTATTCAATCAGCTAACAATTTACTTTAAAAAGCTTGTTACTTATACATTACAGGAAGATTGTCTCAATACTGTTCATCAAATTGGAGAAATTCTTGGATGCTATTTGCATGGTTTTACCAAATATCCTCTTTTATTGGCATTTCAACTCCCATATATTAACAGGTTAATTGCAAATATAATCAGGATTTGTAAAAAATATCCAATTATATTACAGATTTGGTTATTGCCAGATGGTGATTCTAAATTTGCAACATTGTTTCAATCATTACCCAACAACACTAGATTGCCAATGTATCAGATAATTAAAAATTTTCTAGTTGTTGATTCTCCTCTAGACCAAACAGAGAATGTGGTTGAGCTAATTTCTTTAACAAAAGTTTCGAATTGTCTAGACAACTGGTTTTTACAGAATAAAGATTTGGTGAATTTACTAAGTAATAAATGCTCCAATAGCATTTTTCAAATGGAGAACCTAGATTCCAGGTTTCATAATGTTACTGAATTTGCAAAGTATTTTAAGATGTTTTGTCTAATTGTTGAAAACTGTACATCTCAAATTGCACAAACATATTATAATTTTTTTGAAACACAGGTATTAAATGTTGTTCTACATAATGAGATACGTCATCAACATCAACTTGCTTTTTCGGTCTTACAAACTATTGCTGAGATAACAACCATCAAAACTATGGAAAGGGTTTTTGATAATGAATGTTTCACTAGCTGGATTAAAATTGTGTTTGAAGAAGTGGAAAATCTACCAAATTTGTTCATTTCACTAAGCAATTTATTTAGCAAACATGAAGAAATATTAGTGAAATTAATGGCTACAAAAATCAAGCCAAGTGATGAACCCTATTCAATCGAAGACTTACGTTTGAAGGCAATGAAGGTCTGCAAAAGAGATACTACAGAAATTAGTTCTTTTATGGCCACCACACTAAAGCATCAATTCAAGGACTTGAGAATGTACTCGATAAACACTATCACACCTATTACAAAAGTCTATTTGCAAGTACTACTGGAGTATTTTCAAAACACCCCTGCTATGAATGAAGCACTAAATACGTTATCCTCTATTTTGATGCTTAAGCTTACTTTCTTTGATAACAAAGATACCCGGATCGTGATTGAGTTTCTATTTGACTCATACTTTAATTTGAGACTTTTATTAGAAGACTATATGCTATATCGATTTGATTCCATTGAATTACAGAATCATCGAATCTATCAAGACTGCTTCAAACAATATCACAAAAGTTCAGATCAGCAGCAATTGAATGAAGACAACACCATCAAAAACACATTCAAAGATATCAATTACTTAATGTTGGAACAAAATTTGCAATTATTTGAGACATTTACAATTCAATTGTATGTATATTTCAAGCTTAAACATATTGCTCATAATTGGGCAACAGAAATCCCTGATTATTCAGTTCTTCTAAGGTAGTCAATAAGTACTTTTTTATGTAAGACACCATAATATTTGCCATCTTTGATCAAAACAATCACTCTATTCCCGATTCTATCGAAAATCAAATGAGCAAAACATAATTCGGTATCATAATTGATAAACATTGGTACACGATCAACAAAATTTGTTAAATTTGTTAACACATCAATGGAAGATTTCATTTCTAAATATTCATCTTCATTAATTGCCCCATAATTGAAATAATCTAAACTTTGATTCAAAATATTTTTAACCACTTTGTCATTATGCATAGCACGGGATTTAGAAAGACTTTTATTATCTACACCACCGCCATCACCATCATCATCATCAAACAAGTTACAATAAAGTTCTTCTTTCACATCGTGTTTCAATGTAAATGCTCTAATTTGATCTAGACATATTTCCAATTCCAGAAAGAAAAGTAATCCAACACATAATTGATTTTTGATCATGGCAATACATCCATCAAGTAAACATCTATCTGCCAACATTTGAAGTTTAGACTCTAATGTAGAAACAGGAACATAACCGGAATCACTAACATCAATATATAATTGTCTATCTGGAGGTATATGTCGTGAAATCCGTGTTGTGGGAACAGAATCTTGATTAATTATATCACCAGCAGATACATATGGATCTATGGGTTCAGTTTCTGGTGCCATAAATGGATAATCATTACTAATTAATAATGATTCATAAAGTGAGTTTTTCTCCAATAATCCACCTGACCAATTTGCCACAGCTATAGCTATTGAAATTGGTAAAACATAAGTATAAGATGAAGTTAATTCAAACAAAATTGTTACCAATGTTATATTCATTCTGGTAACACCTGCCATAAACGCACCTGCAGAAATCATAGCATAAATGCCCATATCAACACAATGAGGACCTGCAGATGAACATAAAAGGCCAAATTCCAATGGTGGGGCTGGAAGTGAAAGTGTGGAGAAAGCGGAGGACGATGACGATGATTTCCTGGATAAAAACTCTAACCATCTAATAAACAATGCAAAAATTCTACCAAATAATGCTCCACAAACCATTGAAGGAACATAAATCCCACAAGGTAATTTCAACCCAAATGTTATAAATGTTAAAAATACTTTAACAACAAAAGCAAATAAAAGTGACGCCAACTCGTTTAACAATTGTTTTTCTGTCTGTGGACACAATGACCGATCTAATTCTCCTCCACTACATGGTGTTGCTAAGTCTAATACCAATTCTGCCGAGGCTTGCTTCGTATAAGGGTTCCAAAATGAAATTATACCAGTTACTGCTGCAACAAGGAAAACTTCAAAAATAGGATGGGTTTTGATGTGTTTATTTGATCTAAATTTTTTGGCCCACCATTGAGAAAACTTGATAAAACTGGCACCAAAGACTCCACCCATGATTCCAATAACAACGAAAAAAATCAATTCCATAGGACTCCAATCTGAAAAATATTCCAATTCAAACAATACTGTTTTCCCAGTTCCATAAGGGTTCAAGAATTTTAAAAACAATGTTGAAATTATTGCACAAAAGAAAATTTGGAACAATTGATTAGATGGTAGGTAATTATTAATTTCTTCAAGAATAAATAAAACCCCACCCAAGGGAGATCCAAATGCCAAAGCTACCCCGGCAGATGCGCTAGCAGATAAAATCTGTTTTTCAAAAAAATCATTTTCATAAATAAAGGGGAAAAATCTCGAAGTTATATTCCCGACACAAGTTGCCAAATGAACATAAGGTCCTTCTTTTCCTAATGACATACCCAGTGCAATAGCAAAAACTAATGCTACTGTTTTAGCTATCAAAGTGTATGTCCCCAAGAATCGACGTATTACAAATCCTGATAAAATTGTTTTCACTTCAGGAACTCCAGACCCTGTTGCTGTATAGATTACTCTAGGCTTCACGGAAACGGATCTTCCTTGGTTGGTGGCATTTTCATTATCATCAGCATGTATTTCTTTGCCATAATTTGATTGATCTTCAGGAATTGATCCACCAGTTATTTTTGTCGACAATGTAATGAGACAAGCAAACATTGCCAAAAGAATCGTCAACACAACGTAAATTATGAAATCAAATCGCATTGTATTTAACCAGTGTTCATGGAAAAACTTATTCCAACTCACCCAATTGTCACAAGTATTATTTGTCACATATCCACTTTTAAATACATTCAATTTTTTAGGATTATCGATACAACAAGAAATTTGACTAGCAAACCAATTAGATCGACAATATCCATGCTTGAAACCAACAAGTAGAATTTCTACTTTATCTATGCAAAATGCTATAATGGAAAAAAAGAATGCAATAATTAAAATAAGAAACCATTTACCCAAGGTATAATAAGCTCTATGAAGAAAAGGGATTGCTTGACCATCATTAACGGAATCATCACCAATCCATTGTTTTTTCTCAATTGAATAATTAAATTGATTCCCCTTGAGATAAGCTTTTGTCCAATCAATAGTTGTGAAATCATTATAAAAAATTCTTATTGAAATAAAAGTGTCATGTACTTTCCCAAAGAATCGACTCCTCATCGATTCATTGGTTTGGGTTGTTCTTAAAGAGTAGGTTTCATCTTGTAATTGATCTAAAGCTGGGATCCTGGGTGTTTGTAATACTGAATTTATGGGGATAGGTGATCGAATGTCAATTTTCCCCAATGATTTAACTTTAGTTAAAGGTCTTGATCCTGATAAAAGTGTATTTGATGATGATGGTGGTGGTGGTGTCGAACAACTATCGATATAGGGAGAGTTGGGTACAGTTCTAATTGTTTTGGTTTGGTCTTTGATGAATGAGGAGTGCGGCGGGTGTTTGATATCGGGAGCAAATGTGAGGTTAGGTTTTTGTAATCCGGGTTTAGTATTTTGATTCAAGTGATTTGATGTACTTTGGTCACTTGACATATTATTTTTTTCTCTAATAAAGAAGAAGAAATAAGTAGAATGGATGCATGTAAAAAATGAACAAACAAACGAGTTTTCTTTTTTTAAAAATGAAAGAGAGTTTTAAAAATTGTGATCGGATCAATAAACAAACAATAGAAGGGAAAATCACATACTAAAGTTAAACTTCGAGGAAGAAATAAACAAAATAGGAGGAGACAGCGAAGATAGAACAAAGTCTGAAATTCCTTTTTTTTTTTCTTACTAGTAGGTAGTAAGGAGTAACCGTAACTAAAAATAATCGAGTCATTCTAATTTATCAACTGATAATGGTTCCAGTTACGTTTTCATTAGTTGAATGAAATAGAAACCAAATAGAAAATATTCAAACAGAATTGTATGATCTGTCATTTAATAGTGGTTATATATATATTATATATAAAGAATGTTAAATATCCGTTCGGATCCACGTACACGGACACACACGAAACAAAGAGTCATTATTATATAAGGAAAATAATGTGTATACTCCGGTGTTTAGGGTTCTTACTTTCATTCAGACACGACACGCGAAAAAAATGACGATGTTGGTGGTTCGTGTTGAAGAGTCCAAATTTTCTTGTTTTTAGATTGTTTCCCCAGATGATGGTTGATCTCCCTTTTTCTTTTCCAACTTTTTTGAGTCAAACTTTTTAAAGTTGTTTCATTTTTGACTCCTCTTTGACACGTTTTGAATTTTCATTGCGTGTACTAGTTTACGACAGAAAAGTTTTATTTTAATGTATATATTGCTGATGGATATGTCTTAGCCCAGATTCCAATAGATTTTTTACAATCACTTCATATCGTCTCATTATTGTGTACTTTCAACTATGTAATTATGAAATGGAGCCATAGCCTGTAAACGCAAACACACATATACATTCAGTATTGTGGCTTTGGATAAGATCAGAGTTTCATCCAATAAAAATTGGAGAACCATCGGTGCCGGAAATAGACAAAATTGCTCAAACTAAAAGTCAAAATCGAGAGATTTTAAGTAAACGGATAAGGAAAATAACGGGAATGTAGATCAGTATGGGATTTACTATTGCTTTGTTTAGTTTCGGGAGAAAACCGGATTAATTGCAGAACTCCGTTAATATTTCCCAATTTAGTAGTTATGATAGATTCCGAGAGTTTTTGTGTGGAGTTGTCGCAGTTTACCGTCTTACTTCCCCCCCCCCACACACACTTGCATTTTGGATTATACTGCCGATTTAACTTAAATTAATTTAACTTAACTCTAAGGCACAAGGAAAAAAGACAGTTGGCACGTCTATGATTTAAAAAGCTTAACAATCAAGGTCGTATGATACCAAGACAATTAGTATTAATAATACTATCTATTGTATATTACATCTAACCAACAAAAGACCATCCCTTTTGTTGAGTTAATATATTTTGTTAGTATTGGAATCAAAATAAATACGGGTAGATCACAATAATAGTTTCCGAGAAAAAAGTAAAGTTAAGTTAGGAGTGTAATATATTTAACTTCTGGTAGTAGACAACTTCGAAGAGCGAAAAGTGAAATTTCAAATTAGCGACCACATATTTAAGTTTATCATTCCTATTTTATCCTATCAATCAATTAATCAGGTGTAAGTTTTGCTTCTCAACAAGGGTTAAATAGGGTGCGTACTCTAGTAGTTAAGTTGATGATTATAGCTTAATATTCAACAAACCCGAATAACCCAGACAAAGATTAGAGGTTGTGAGAAATGAAAGAAAGGGGAACTCTAGATAATCAAGCAAGAATCCATTAGAAGTTAGTGTGGATGATTGATCAGCGATTCACGGAGATTATCTATCACTTATATGTCCTTTGTGAATAGTGTATGTGTGTGGATGTGGGTGTGTGAACAAGGTATCCCCGGAGTAAGAGATTCATTATATGCAAGAATCTCACCCTCTCTCCCCCACCCCACTTATAAAAAGACAATCAATGTATGTATGTATGTATAAAATATGACACAAAAATAAATGTTTATTATTATTTTTTCCATAATTCTTACTGGATAAAAAAGAAAAAGAATTTTCCAATCATTAAACCCATTCATTCATTTAATGTATTCAGCTTCTTATTCTGGTAGTAAGTATTATTTTCTAATTTAAATTTTATTACATAGACAACCATAAACTATCTACTACTACTACTCTTTACTCTCACTTTTTTTTTTTCCTTTTTTAGTTTTCTCGAGGAAATCAAGAATCCCACAATAAAATTTTTCTTCAAATTTATAAATACTCCACAAATTTCCCTTCAAATTTTTTTATTTTAATTTCAATTAATAACAAAAAAAGATTTCTATCTTTCTATTTCTTTTTACTTCCTACCTTTTTTTGCTTGTTTGCTTGTTTGCTATTAGATTATTGAATTATTTTACTTAATTCAAATTCAAATTCAATTCAAGTCTTAATATATTCTAAATTCCAATTTCTCATTAACTTCGGAGTTATCCCAAAAAGACAAAAAATAAAATATAGAATAGCATTTTCTTCTACAATTAATCATGGGTGAAATTCAAAAAATCAAAGTTAAAAATCCTATTGTTGAAATGGATGGGGATGAAATGACTCGTATCATTTGGCAATTCATTAAAGATAAATTGATTACTCCTTATTTGGATGTTGATTTGAAATATTATGATTTGGGTATTGAATATAGAGATCAAACCGATGATAAAGTCACCACTGATGCTGCCAATGCCATTTTGAAATATGGTGTTGGTGTCAAATGTGCCACTATTACCCCCGATGAAGCTAGAGTTAAAGAATTTAATTTAAAGAAAATGTGGCTTTCACCAAATGGTACTTTAAGAAATATTCTTGGTGGTACTGTTTTTAGAGAACCAATTGTCATTGATAATATTCCAAGAATTGTTCCAAGTTGGGAAAAACCAATTATTATTGGTAGACACGCTTTTGGTGATCAATATAAAGCCACCGATATTGTTGTTCCTGGTGCTGGTGAATTAAAATTGGTTTTCAAACCAAAAGATGGTGGAGAAATCCAAGAATATCCTGTTTATAATTTTGAAGGTCCAGGTGTTGGTTTAAGTATGTATAATACTGATGCTTCTATTCAAGATTTTGCTGAAAGTTCATTTCAATTGGCCATTGAACGTAAATTGAACTTATTTTCATCTACTAAAAACACCATTTTGAAGAAATATGATGGTAGATTTAAAGATATTTTCGAAGGATTATATGCCAGTAAATACAAGACTAAAATGGATGAATTGGGCATTTGGTACGAACATAGATTAATTGATGATATGGTTGCCCAAATGTTGAAATCTAAAGGTGGATATATCATTGCTATGAAGAATTACGATGGTGATGTTCAATCAGACATTGTTGCTCAAGGTTTTGGATCTTTGGGTTTGATGACCTCAGTGTTGGTTACTCCAGATGGTAAAGCATTTGAATCTGAAGCTGCTCACGGTACTGTCACTAGACATTATAGACAACATCAACAAGGTAAAGAAACATCAACTAACTCAATTGCATCTATATATGCTTGGACTAGAGGTTTGATTCAAAGAGGTAAATTAGATGAAACTCCGGAAGTTGTCAAATTTGCTGAAGATTTGGAAAAAGCCATTATTGATACTGTTGGTAAAGATAACATAATGACAAAAGATTTGGCTTTGACCCAAGGTAAAACCGATAGATCTTCATATGTTACCACCGAAGAATTCATTGATGCCGTTGCTAATAGATTAAACAAAAACTTAGGCTACGCATAAACTACATTATAATTACATTTACATTCACATTTACATTAGTTACTACTCTTTCAGTTTAGATTCTCTATATATTCATTCCATTGATTTCACAAGTTCGTGTTTATAATTTCTTTTTCTTCTTGGGAATACTAGTAAATGAATATTATTTATTGCTAAATCCTGTGAACTTAATGAACTTGTTAAGAATAGCTTTGGTTCTTCAATTGATTATAATTAACTTTGGTTGTAAAGTTGAAGAAAATGAGTTTGAGCACTTTTTTTCTTCTTTTTTGCAACCCGGTCCAACTCTTTCCTTCAGTAATTTAGGTTATGAGGAAGAATGAAAAGTTAAAACTTATAGTTGAATTCATTTTGGTAGCGAGGACATCATCACAACAACAACAGAAATATATAATACTCCTCCAATTCATCTCTTCCTGCATATATTAAGCTTTTAGTTTAGTTTAGTTTTGTCGTTTAGAATTGATTCGCATCGTGGTTGGATTTAGTTATACGACCAAACGGGAACGACGAAGAAGACGTGTATGCACTTCAAAAATAAGTTATATACAGTCCTCTATATTATTTTTTTTCTTTGAAGTCAAGGAGCACAGCAGGATGACGCCCTATTGATTTGATTGATTGATTGAATTATTTCTTTTTTTTTTTTTCTGTGAATTTTTTTTTCTTTTATCGCTATAAAGTATTTTATATAAACATATCTTTAAACTCTTTTGAATTTTCCAATTTCCCATTACAACTTTTTTTTTCTATTCTTTCTTTGCTTTTGTTAAGGGCATTGCTTTTCTTTTATATTAACTCATAATTTCATTCTTTTGATTCATTAATTGTTATATTTCAACATATACATATTCCTTTATTCCTTGATCCTTTTTTAAAGTATTCAATTTATTTATTTATTTATTTGTTTGTTTGAAGTTTATAATGTCTTCCATTAGTAATGTTTATCATGACTATTCGAGTTTTCTGAATACAACTACTTTTTCCCAAGTTTATCAAAATTTCAATCAATTAGATAATTTAAATGTTTTTGAAAAATTATGGGGGTCATATTATTATTATATGGCCAATGATTTATTTGCTACTGGATTATTATTTTTTTTAACTCATGAAATTTTTTATTTTGGTAGATGTTTACCATGGGCTATAATTGATAGAATTCCTTATTTTAGAAAATGGAAAATTCAAGATGAAAAAATCCCTAGTGATAAAGAACAATGGGAATGTCTTAAATCAGTTTTAACATCTCATTTCTTAGTTGAAGCTTTCCCAATTTGGTTTTTCCATCCATTATGTCAAAAAATTGGTATTAGTTATCAAGTACCATTCCCTAAAATTACTGATATGTTGATTCAATGGGCAGTATTTTTTGTTTTGGAAGATACTTGGCATTATTGGTTTCATAGAGGATTACATTATGGGGTTTTCTATAAATATATTCATAAACAACATCATAGATATGCTGCTCCATTTGGATTGGCAGCAGAATATGCTCATCCAGTTGAAGTTGCCTTATTAGGATTGGGTACGGTTGGTATTCCGATTGTTTGGTGTCTTATCACTGGTAACTTGCATCTTTTCACAGTTTCCATTTGGATCATTTTAAGATTATTCCAAGCCGTTGATGCTCATTCCGGTTATGAATTCCCTTGGTCTTTACATAATTTCTTGCCATTTTGGGCTGGTGCTGATCATCATGATGAACATCATCATTATTTCATTGGTGGATACTCTTCATCTTTTAGATGGTGGGATTTCATTTTGGATACCGAAGCTGGTCCAAAAGCTAAAAAGGGTAGAGAAGACAAAGTCAAACAAAATGTTGAAAAATTACAAAAGAAGAACTTATAGAGAGAGAGAGAGTACATGTGTACAACTTTTCGGTGCTTGTACTACTTTCAATATTGATGCTGTTTATTTTTGGTTTTATTTAATATATATATCTATATCTATTCATAGTGCTACATTATTCTTACAAACACTTGTGTGTATACCATACATTAATACAATTTAAACTTATTTAATACTTATTTTCTATTCTTCGCTTTCATTCTTTTTCAAGCCAATCATTATATTCTTTTCTTTTCTGATTAATATCTATAAAAGAAGCTCTACTATTATATTCTTCATAATCAGTGATACCAATTTTTTCACTCAATTGTACAGCATCTTTCATTTCAATAAATCTCAAATATTTAGAATCATTTTTAATAATCATATTATGTTTGTCATTAGCAATAGATAAAAATGGTTGATTCTGAATAGATACAATTGATCCAATTACTAATAGGATTATTCCAATTACTGATTCTAGTATTATATCCAACGGAGGCAATCGATAATCTGTATGATAATGAGTGGAAATTTTATGGAATTCAAATGATGAATAACCAGAATGGACTAATAAGAGTGTACCAACAAAATATAGGATATATTGATGTGTACTTGAAGACATCCTTGTGGTGGTGGTGATGTTGAGTTAGATTAGGTTGGGTTGGGTTGAGTTTTGGCTGAACGAATTGAATCAACTAACCCTAGGTTTTTTTTTTCCAATTCACACGGTGGGAAGCAAAGAAATTTGGTGAGAAAATCAAAATCTACAACAAATGTCGCAACAAACGACATTTGACTCGAAGTATCATAATGATTAAACCTAGTGTGAGACTTAAGTTGTCAAATCAACAAGACAAACAACAAATAACTAGTACTAACTATTAATTATTGCTACTCTTATTATTACCACTTTTACGGATCGTTGAAATTTCTAATCACTTAGGAGAAAGTTTAAGTTGTATTGTTTTTGTTTTGTTGGTCCTTTTCCAACAGTTTCATTGATTTTGGTGAAGAGGAATGAAAATACCACCCATTATTATTATTATCACTACAACCTCTTCAACTTTAGTAGTAATTTTCAATATTTATTCATATGTTTCTTTATTTGTTCATTTATTTCTGTATTCTTATTCTATTTAAAAACGTTTCGCCTCCCGCCTCTCTTGATCGCTTGATTGCTCGATCCTTCGCCCCTCGTCCCCTCTCTCGCTCCAAAATTCAAAATTAGAGAGAGAACGAAAATAATTCAAGAAGAAAAAAATTAGTTCATTCAAAAAGAGATAATATCAAGATATATAAAAACCCGACAAAATTCCATTCATATTATTATCATCATCATTGGCATTTAATTTTCTTCTATTTTTAGTTATTATTATTTCTTATTTTTTTTTATTTTCGTCTATCTATTCCATCCCAAATTATCAACATTAAAACAGAAATGGATCAAAATTCTGTTTCACCAGAAGTTGCTGTGGAAAAGAAATCGGGATCGATATCTGACAATGGGAAAACAAATGAAGAAAATGCCTCAAAACCACAAGTTAAACAGACGAGTACTCATTATACTCCCAAATTAATTACATCATTGGATTGTAAAATTCTACAATATCAATATAACATTTACAAATTAGAAAAATCAATCAGTCATATACGGAAACTCCAAACTGAATGTCAAGGATCACCTAATTTACCTTTGCTTCATTATATTGTATTATTGGTAGGGTGTACATTTTCTATCAATGACAAAGCATTCGACCCCAAATTAGATATTTTATCCAATTTTCAATTATTTAGAAGTACAACCATTAACATAACAGCCACAACCTCGCATATTCCATACGATACACCAGATTTACCAATCACACCATTGAATGATATTCCGGAAATATCGACATCAATCAAATGTTTAAAACAATTAGAGTCATTATGCAACACTTGTCTACAGGGATACAAGAAGAAATTGGATCAAGCAAAAGTCGAAAAATCAAATGAACTTGGAAATGTTGACTCAATAGATGCTTATTATAGTACAATTGAGAAAATAGTTTCAAATGACATTTTCAATAACGACATTGACTTGGTTTTCTCTGATTCTACATTCAATTTACCTATAGATAACGTTGACTTAATGGCCAATGAGAATTTCCAAGAAGCTACGTTGATTGATATGGACATTAAAGAACTTTTCATTATTGTTCAATATATTGAACGACTGTTGAATTTTTTAAAACCTACCATCACCAAATTGAAACAACCTCAATGTTCCGACCCATATGCTCTTCATAAGATTTTCCTTCTTACTCAAAGATTAAATGATATTTATACAATTGTACGAAGATACGGAAGAAAAATCTATCTTTCAAATTATCAACATTTAACTGATTCGAAATTTTTATTCCATTGTAAGAATCCACAATTTTTCAAAAATAACATCCTAAAGGATATGAATGATTTTTTCAATTCAATGAAGAAAAATGGTACTTTGATTGCTAACTTGACAAGATTTGTTCGTCAAGATTCCCGGTTTGAAACCAATTCTAAAAATATCACAAATAATATGAATTTCACTAATCAAGGATTATTAACAGTTGAAACCACAATAACTAAACTTAAAGAATTTGGTATGAGTTGGATAGTTAGTGAATTGAAATTTAGAAGAGTGTATCAATTGCCGAAAAAGAATTTATTTGATATATATCAAACAGTTCCTGAATTCAAACAGCGCACAACCCCTCCTACTGTGCTGATAACAGGACCAAATCCACTGCTGTCTCCAGCAAGTGCAAGTACAAATACAGGTAAATCAAAAACAGACAATTCTACTCCAAATGGTAGTCAACCAGCAAAGAAACCACTCGAGAAACTGGAAACGAATAATGAGGGAACAAAATCGAGGTCAAGATCTTCATCAGTGTCAAGTATTACTAGTAATGGATCATCTTCAGGGTTAATGAGAAGGGGATCAATTTCTTCTCCAATCAAACCTTCACCTTTGTCATTACCACAAAATGGAAGAAACTCACCTAGAACAAGTAGACCCAACTCGATGTTATTTTTACATCCAAATTCATCAACATCAAATTTAGAAAGTGATCCCGAGAAAAAATCAAGTGCCCCCTTAAGTCCATCAACAGGGCCAGGGGCAGGTACAATTACTAGAAGAAGATCCAATTCTCAACCAATTGGCAGAGATGCAATTATTGCCACATCTGGTGCCGCAACTGCACTCACCAGAAACAGTAGTTTATCTTCACGCACATCTTCACCATTAAGATCACCTAGTACAAGTAATAACATGACAGCAGGGTCACCAACAACAACAACAACAGAAAAGGCATCATCTCCCACTCCTAGTAGGATAACCCAGAAGTTACTTATGGTGCAAGAGGAAGAAACACCTTCTCTTGCTCAAAAATCAGCTTCAGCAGCAACTAAATTATCAGCCTCACAAAGATTTCAACAACGTGTCAGGGAAGCTGCCAAGAATGGTGATCTTGTCACGCAGAAAAAGGAAACTTTCACTTCTGTTACTTTTGATCCTAATGATACTTCCAAATTATCAATACGTAAATATTCTGAAATTCCCACATCACCAGAAACAGAAGTGCAAGCGAAAGAGGAAGAGCCAGTACCAGTTAAAGTTGCAGTTGCACCACAAAGAAGAACTAGAGATCAAGTCACCCGTCATAATACTCAACGTAATAGTCATATACCAATGCCAAAGAATACTGACACAAAATCTTCAAACAGTTCAATTGATCAAAAGAGTAGCAGTAGCAATAATAGTACTGGAAGTGTTAGTAACTCAACTTCAACCACCACTACCACAACCACAATTTCCAAAAAAGTTAGATTTACAGGAGTTCCAGAATGGACAGAAGCTGAAGATGCCCCAACAAAATATTCTCATGCTATTTTAAGAAACTTTGCTGTGTTTCGACACCCTATAAAGACTGCTAAAGCTCATAATTCCAAGAGTGATCAATTATTACACGAGGAAAGTATGTCTTTTAAAACATCAACGGTTGTTGTTGATGATAATGAGGTGATGATTGCACCTAAACCCAAATCAGGATTTTCTAGAATCAAAAGTAGACTAATATGAACGATTTTTCTACTATGTGTTTTCCATCCATTCCCGTTTTTTCTTTTTGTTTATTTGTTTATACATATATATATATATATACATTTAATTTTTAATAATTGTTATTTGTTTAGGTTCAGGTATATCCGTGTATTATAAACTATCATTTCCTTCCTTTTGCATTTGCTAAGGTTTACGTTGGGTAATACACTAACTACTGTCTGTTGAACTACTCATAACCTCAAGTTTAGTTTAATTGTTCGCTTATGGGTAGTCGAAAAAGTCATTAAACTATTGTACGTAACACCCCGTGGCATGTAATATCAACTTCTTTGAAAAAAGAAGGGAGTCCATACATGGAATCGGCTCTCGTACTTCAATTTCCATGTGAATAGTGATAGTGCAAACTTTTTGGCATTTGATTGGTTTTCAAACCTTCAATAATTACTAACCACCACTCAAATATAAGTTAAATTTTTAGTTATGTGCTCGTTTATACGAAGTTTATTTCTTCTTTTGTCGATACCACTACTTAAATTGGCATATCCAAACAAACTTGAAGTAGGAGTTTCCTTATTTTTATTTTGTATTTATATATTTGATTGCGATTAATGTCATAAATTTTAGTTCGGTAATTATGTCACAAAAACAAACAATCAACATATTAAATCGTTATCCCAACTTTGTCAGTTTAACTAACACCTTTTATTTTGTGTTATACAAATTGCACAATCAATTACTATAACTTTTTTTTGAAACGTGGGCTCTGTTTAGTTTAACTTCTTGTAGTTTTATTATTCCGATTGGGTTAGCTCAATAACTGCATTTCGTACAATAATGTTAATTCAATTCTAAATTCCGATGAACCGAACACACAAAAAACATCCAGTTCTGGAGAGATTTTTCAAAACTTCTATTATAAATAGAACCCTATAAGTCCATAATAATTCAATTGAAGGATTATTTTCTTTTCCCTTTTCTGATTACTTTCACCAATTTTCTTCTCTCCAAAAAAACATCTTCGTCATGGTTTCTGTTTCTAAATTAATCAATAACGGGTTGTTATTAACTAGTCAAAGTGTTTTCCAAGATGTTGCTACTCCACAACAAGCTTCTGTGCAACAATACAATATACTCAATTTTCTTGGCGGTAGTGCCCCTTATATTCAAAGAAACGGATATGGGATTTCTACTGATATCCCTGCTGGTTGTGAAATTGCTCAAATTCAATTGTATTCAAGACATGGTGAAAGATTCCCAACAGCAAGTAGTGGGAAAGATTATGAGAAAATTTATGCTAAATTTAAAAACTACAATGGTACATTCAAAGGTGATTTGTCATTCTTAAATGATTACACTTATTTTGTCAAAGACCAGAGTAACTATGCTAAGGAAACTAGCCCAAAAAATTCTGAAGGAACCTATGCCGGTACAACCAATGCCTTGCGTCATGGTGCTGCGTTTAGAGCCAAATATGGATCCTTATACAAGGAAAACTCAACTTTACCAATCTTCACATCCAATTCTAACAGAGTACATGAAACTTCAAAGTATTTCGCTAGAGGGTTTTTAGGTGATGATTATGAAGAAGGTAAAACTGTCAAGTTTAACATCATCTCTGAAGATGCTGATCTTGGTGCCAATAGTTTGACTCCTAGAAGTGCATGTTCCAAGAACAAAGAACTGAGCAGTAGTACTGCCAAAAAATATAACACAACATATTTAAATGCTATTGCTGAAAGATTAGTTAAACCAAACCCAGGTTTGAATTTGACTACAAGTGATGTCAACAATTTATTCAGTTGGTGTGCTTATGAAATCAACGTCAGAGGAAGTTCACCATTCTGTGATTTATTCACCAATGAAGAATTCATTAAGAATTCTTATGGTAACGATCTTTCCAAATATTATTCTAATGGTGCTGGTAATAATTACACCAGAATCATTGGTTCAGTGATTTTGAATTCATCCTTGGAACTTTTGAAGGACACTAAAAACTCCAATCAAGTATGGTTATCATTTGCTCATGATACTGATTTGGAAATTTTCCATTCTGCTTTAGGATTATTGGAACCAGCTGAAGATTTACCAACATCTTACATCCCATTCCCTAACCCATACGTCCATTCTTCTATTGTTCCACAAGGTGCCAGAATATACACAGAAAAACTTCAATGTGGAAACGATGCTTATGTTAGATACATTATCAACGATGCTGTCGTGCCAATTCCAAAATGTGCTACTGGTCCAGGGTTCTCTTGTAAACTTGATGATTTTGAAAATTTCGTTAAAGAAAGAATTGGAGATGTTGACTTTGTTAAACAATGTGGTGTCAATAGTACCTACCCATCTGAGCTTACTTTCTACTGGGATTATAAAAATGTCACTTACAATGCTCCTTTAGAATTGTAAGACATCATTAGATCAATTTAGATATCCAAACATTTATTCGTTATTCTCTTCGTATATTATTTATATTCTTCCTTTTCTTGAAAAAAAAAATAGACAATTTATTTAGACTTTATAACTTTTCCATAAAACTTGTTCTATTTAAACTTTTACTTCGTGTTGCAACAAATTGAGCATTTTACACGAAACTTTTAATAATTGAATCCTTCGAAAACCAAAGTTTTATTGGTCGACGGGTTGGTTAACATGGAATATATCACTTTCTAATAACTATGTCACACCAACAAATATCAATATGAGTGTTTCAGACAAATACCCAGAACTTGTTAGACAATTTTTCCTTCTTGATGAAGTGAAGGAAATTTTGCCGAACTATCCAAAATACAAAATTTTACTGCAAACTCCTGAAGTCGATCGTGAATACTACAAAAACATCACCAGTCCTGAATTCATTAGACAATGGCAGCCAGAAGTTCTCAATCACTACCGAAATAACTGGACCGAAGTCACTCCTCTTTGTGCTATTGTACATGATAGAACCATTGATGCCGGTTTGAGAATCCAAAAGTTTTTCCATCCATCCATCTTACCGAATGAACTTCATGGCGATGTTTGGATACTGGTAAAAGAGAACAAAGAAGAACTCGATGCCTTTATAGAAAATGTGCAATGTCTTCAAAATTATGTTAGAGATAGCTCCAACAGTAAATACACTTATTATCGTTGTGAGTATTGCAAAAAGAATAAAGGTGTTAAAAGTAAAAAAACTGATTGCAAGCATAAAATTGCAGTACATGCTCTTGAAGGTGGAAAATACAAAATAGTCTGGCACTTTCAGCATAACCATGCTTTCGATCCAAGAAGGATTACAAAGGCAACCAGAAACTGGTTGATGGACTTAGCTTCAACAAATATACCAAGGGCAAGTTCTGACAGCAAGAGATCAGTGACTAAATTCAAACTGAGTTCATTTTTACTTTCTGACAAATTTAAAATTTCCAACAAGGTATTTAATTATTATAAAAACAAAAATAAAAAGAGCCAGGCACATCTTGACAAAAATGTTATCAAAAGTTTAAAAATATGGGTTTCATATATAAATACCCTTAATGAATTTGCCGTGTTTAAAAAGAGACCAACAAATTCTGAAAATGTTGAATTCTGTGACGTGGAAGCCGATACTTTGAATCCTGAGTCTACGTGGTATTTTGGAATTATTCTTTTGAGCAATCTCCAATATATGCTGAGCCCACAAACTGTTTTCCTTGATAGTACACATAAATTAGGCCACGGTCCTCACAACGAGGACATAATAACATATATCTTTATCACAAAAAGCTCTTTATCTGGAGGAGGGATACCAATAGGTTACTTAATAACAAATAGAGAGTCTCATGAGCCGTTAGCATCATTTTTGAGATTTTTTGTTGAAAAGAAAATACAAATCAAAAGATTCGTGATAGATTGTTCAGCTACTGAAATAAAAGCTATTGAAGAAGGATATAATGTTGGTATCATTGAACCCACAGATGAATCATCTAGTGCTGGTGATAAATTTGAAGCTATCATAACGTTTTGCACTTGGCATTGTTTGAGAGCTTTTAATAAGGCAATTAAGAAAGGTATAACAATACAAAACAGAACAAATAATGTGCAAATATCCCCAAATGAAATTATCACAGAAGTTGACGGAGAAATGACAGATGAAGAATTCATAAATCAGATAGCCACTCAAGGGGTTGTTGCACAATCAAACTTAACTGCAGGTAGGAATAAGGAAGGGATAATTGCCAATCAAAGAATTGCTCTTTCATATATGGTAGAATTAAAACGGCAAAAAACCATTGAAGAAGCTAATGATTTTTTGCATGTAATCGAAGCTACGTTTCGGGAATACCCGGACTTTGTTGCATACGCCCAGAAAACATTCAAAACCACAGGGAAATACTGGTTAAACTGCCATTTTGGTAATTACAGAGAACTTACAAATAATTGTGTGGAAAGTTATCACCAAGTTTTAAAAACCAAATATTTCGAAAGACGCAGAAAATACCGAGTTGACCGAGTAATTTGGATGTTTATTGAACCCATTGCTAAGTACTATGAGTATTACCATTCAGCTGTTATTGTTACATCCCTGTTAAGGTACATTGATAAAGCTGAAGAAGCTTCCAAACTCAAAGCAGAAGCAGTTTCAGATGAGGACATGAGGCAAATGATTGTTGACCTTCCAGGTTATATTGCAGTTAAATCGTTCAATGGATCAAATTATTACAAGATTAGTTTTGGTGAACGTGGAATCTTTTCCTGCGAATGTCCGTACAACGAGTATTCAATTGATTGGTGCAAACACATTTTCTTATATAAGCGTTATAAGGTGGCTAAAGGATTGGACATACCTATTGTCGAGTTTGAAAGAAACCCTTTGGCTGACTTAAGTGGTTTAAACGGTACTAATGAGATAGTTGAACGAGAAACAGATACTATTGGAGATGAATCAGAAGACGAAGAATTAGTTGATAGTGAGTCAGGATTTAAGAATGCCACCTATAATGAGAGTGATTTTGGTGACGATAATTTTGATTCTATGGAAAATGATCCAGATGGTGACGAACCAGATTTTAGTATTGAAAACACAGAACCAACTGAAGTATCCCAAGAAGAGACCGAAGAAGAAATTGGTGCCAGGCTTGCACGCGACAGAGTTGATCCTGGGTTCTCCATAGATGACGACAATATTGGAAACGACTTCGAACTCGCTGACTCTTCTCAAGTTTTTACAGACGGTGGAACAGCTTATTACACACAAAACACAGAATCAGACCCATTTATTGAATGGCCTATAAGTGAAACAATTGATCTGCAAGAAAGTGCTGATGTTATTTTAGAAATCGAAAGCATAGAAGGGGTTTATGCTAAGAAAGCTGCTAGAAATATCAAACAACGGGAAGAAAATTATAATAGTTTAGATATAGAGGTTAAACGAATTGAAGACGAGGAGAAAACTCAAGGGGAGAAGGTTAAAAAGCTAAGGACATTGATTAAAAAAGAAGAGATGGAACATAAAAAGAAAATGGCGGCAGTGAATAGGATTCAAAAGAAACGCAATAAGGAAAAAGAACTAATCAAAACTCAAAAGAAAGCGTTGGCTGAGATACAACGAATAGAGAGAATAATTAGAGATAATAATTACAGTGAGGAAGAAGAACATGAAAAGACTGAGGAACTCAAACGTTTGTATCATTCAACAATGTTAGATTCAAATAGAAAACAATCCAGATATTGAGTATCAAAAGTTATATCTGATATTAGGTGTGATATATATTAGAAATCAATGTTAAAAGTAAAGGAATATAGATTTTACAGTATATGGATGAAACACAAAACGCAAGGCAGTTGTTTTGCATTATTAAAATGAGGTTTTATGAACATAAAGTAGTTTGTAAGTTCAACTAAAAGTTTGGGCACTCACGCAGATTTTTTTGACTTTTTGAACTTATTCATCATCGCGATGTTTTGATCTCTTGATTTGCGAGAAGGAGAAGAAAAAAACACTCAAAACTCAAAACTAGATTCTCATCTCAATATTTCACATCATCTCACATAAAACCACATCAACATTCTTTATTCTTCATTTCATAACTAATCACCCACATATTACATCATGAGACAAAAGCGTGCCAAGGCCTATAAGAAACAAATGAGTGTGTATGTCCACGCATTCAAATTCAGAGAACCATACCAAATAATAGTAGACAATGAACTCATCACCACTTGTCAATCAGCATCATTTGACATTAATAAAGGGTTTACTCGAACTATCCAAGCAGAAAATAAACCCATGATTACTCAATGTTGTATCCAAGCATTATATGACACTAAGAATCAACCAGCAATAGATATTGCTAAATCATTTGAACGAAGAAAATGTAATCATCGTGAAGCCATCGATCCTAGTCAATGTATTGAATCAATCGTTAATATTAAAGGACAAAATAAACATCGATATATCGTTGCCAGTCAAGATTTACAATTACGTAAAAAATTGCGGAAAATCCCTGGAGTACCATTGATTTATATGAATCGATCAGTGATGGTTATGGAACCGATCAGTGATGTTAGTAATCAATATAATATGAATTATGAATCGAAAAAATTGACCGGAGGATTGAATGATATTGAAGCTGGGAAATTGGAAAAGCAAAATGAAGGTGAAGATGGGGATGGGGATGAATTGGAAGTTAAAAAGAAGAAAAGAAAAGGACCTAAAGAACCAAACCCATTAAGTGTCAAAAAGAAGAAAACAGATAATGCAACTGCTGCCAGTACTAATCAAGAGCAGAAAAAGAAACCAAATAGAAGAAAAAGACATGGCAAGTCAAAAGCAGAAGAGAAGGAAGACCAAAAACAGGAGCAAGTGAACGAAGCAACAACTAATGAAGATGCAACAACCAATGAAGATGAACAGGAGACAATAACAGCTACTGAATAAATACTACAGATACATTTGACAAAAAAGGAAGAAAATTTTAATGCTATAACATCAATAGTACTACAACTATTTATGTATAATTATATCTATAAAAAAAAAACTTCTAGGTTGTTTAGTCATTAGTTTGTAAAACATCAAATCCATTTTGACTCTTTTTGGTTTTGGAAACATCTTGAATCGAGTTTGATTGAGATTGTGGAGTACTATTATTATCAATTTTCAATACAAATGAGGCACTATCATCAATAAGACACAATTTACAATCAAACGCCAATGATTTCTCTCTCAAAACTCTTCTGAAACTCTTTAACAACAAATACAATTTATTTTCTTCTTCAACATCCATGTTCTTAGACTTTTCCGGAGAATAAAATATAAATGATGAACCTTTCAACCATTGAATTTCATAATTCTCCAACTTGTCTTGATATAAAGGTTTCAATTCTCGATCTAAATCATCTTTCACTAACCCGAAAAACAAATCTTGGATGATTAATGCATTATACAAAGATCCTTCAGTGGCAGTAGTTTCCGGTTCAGGAGTCCCCATGAATGCAGCACGCAATGCAGCATCTCTTTTCACAGCAACACAAACAGAATCACATTCCAAAACAGTTCCAATACTCGAAGGCTCGCCAACACTTGCACCACATTTGATTTTTTTCTCCAAACGTCCACATTCACAACGAACAGTTACTTCTGAAGTACAAGTAACAACATCACAATTTGAGCTTTTGCCAACTTTATTAAAATGACATTTCAATTTACATAAATGAGGACAGCTATTTCTGATTTTTTTGCAATACGATTGACAATCACGGGAGCTGTTGTGAATATTCTCTTTTGTACATTGAGATGAACAAGTTCTGAAACAAGGATGTCCACAGTCTTTGGCAACTTTACACATTTTCCCACATGAAACTCTTTCTTGAAAACATAAAATTCCAGGAATATCCAGAGTTGCACCACAATCGCATTCTCGAACCACTAAAGCAGTACATTTAGGACAATTAATAGAATCATCGTGACATTCATGAGGCTCAGGACGATGACCACAGAGAGGAACACGAATACACTGTTCATGACATACCAACTTGGTACCACATCTAACTGGTGCTGGAATAACCGTTTTCCCACAAGGACAAACTAAATCTTCATTAGTTGATTCTAAACAAACTTCACAAGGACCATTATGACATAAAGCTTGACACAAGTGTTTACCACAAGATTTCAATCTATTACATGTTCTAGTACAGATATGAGAAGCTTCAATTGACATCACATCTTGTCTAAAATTGGATCTAATATTATTTCTGATAGCTTTTTTGCGGTCACGTTCTCTAGCAAGACCAATTTGTTCATCAGGACAACATTCCAAACGATGATAATGCTTTCTGCAATTCAATAAAACCGAACATTTATGATTACATTTCGGCTTAATACCAGATTGAATAAACTTGCATGGAGCTAAATAAGATTCATGTCCACAAGAACATTTTATTTCACTCACTGAGATACAATCGCAGTCTCCTTCATGGCATTTGAATTTGCAGCGATGACCGCATGCCAACAATTTGTCACAAATATTACTGCACTCAGGGACTGGATCAGTACATTTTGTACGATTATGTAAATCAGCTTTTGTTTTGCCACAGTAACATGTAGTGATAATTTCTGGAGAATATTTACATTTCATCAAGGAGGAAGGAGGTGGTTGACATGATTTTATCTCAAAATGCTTCTGACAATCATAATAAAAACGTTTAGTCTTAGCACAAGAGTAGCCACCAACTCTACCACCACCACAATTCATCAATACCTTTTCGTGACACTGGATTTCTTTTTGCTCGTCCCCACAGTAGCAACTGACCTGGATCATAGTGGAACATACCTGGCAAAATCCTGAATGACAGCCCTTGAGACATTTGTGGCCCAAGTCACACAATATAGTGTCACAATCCTGTGCACACCTCCAACCCTCATCATATGGTGTGATTAAGCAAGGTAGTTGCCGTGATTCCTTGCCACAATGGCATTTCATCATCGGCCCCGTTGCACCACAAATAGGGTGCTGACCGGGGTGGCATATGTATGTACAACTGTGCACGCAGCTTGCGTATTTGTAGTTGCACATACTGCCACAACTAAAAGGCATCAATACATTGTGTTCTGGATTGATCAGCTTGCCACACCAGCAAGTGAAAACTTTGGGGATAACCTTAGTGGCATGATTACAACTAGGACATCTCCATTCCTTGCTTGTTTTATTAGTCGAGGAACCTCTAACAGCCCAATCTTGAATACAGTCGAGATCATAAACCCGGAAACATTGATGACATGTCCAAATTTGGGAATCTTTGTTTATTTCACCAGTGCATACAAGACAAACGTATGTACCATCTTGAATTTCTCTAAGAATTGTGGTTCCAAGTGATTCATCAACCACCACTTTAAGGTCGTCGTCATCGTCATAGTCAACTTCATCATCATCGACTTCATCTTCATGATAATCATCGAGCTCATCAGAGTATACAACTTCATCTGCAACTTCTTGGTGGTGGTGGTAATGTTGTTGTTTTTCAGATTCATTTACGTTAGTTTCAGACTTATCATTGGAGCTGGTGCTTTCTTCCAACTTCAGTCCCCGATCATGCAGTTCAACATCAGATTCCATAGCAGTTTTCTAACTTTTTTGATATAAAGACTAACCTAAAAAGAAACAGAAAAAAGTACCTGAAAAATTTTTAGTCACGATTTTCGTTTTTTTAGCAACTAACAATGGAATAAAGATAAAAGTGACTAATATCTACGAGCAAATGGTAAACAAACAAGTGATTAGTCATATATTGATTGATACTGCCTTATTTTGTTTACATTTTGAAGTTATTTTAGCCTTGCAACTTCAAAATAATGAATTTGAATTCAATTGATGCATCATTATATCCAATCAAAAACATACAAAGAGACACACATTAGAATCCTATTAGGTGGATAGATCTGAGCTACAGCTCAACGACATAATAGAAATCAGCTCTAGGATGCATATTTTTATTGCTCCGATGCAGTCAGAAACTGGATCAAAAAGTTTAACAAATCAACAACCTTCTTCCACTAGAGAGCAAAGATATAGCCTACACTACTGTATTGAAGTCCAAAATCAATTAGAGAACCTACTCAACTACACACCAGAGAAACTATTAGCCAAGGCAGTGGCCCACACGAATAGCACGTCAGCAATAAACATGATCAGATTAATCTTTACGAGTGGAGCATACAAAGAACGACAAATTTATTATACTAAAGCCTCACATAAAATCAAGCCAAACGGGAGCGGTCGTAACAGAGGTAGTCAGCTTCAGGATGAGATAGCAATTTGGCTATTGAAGTCGTAGATTAATCATGTATTTGGAAAGGAATATAGGTCTAGACTCAGTTATGCACATGTTTACATTTTTGGTCAAGTGCGCAGTCATTTTTACGTGATGATCGTGTACTATTTACGAAATTATCTCATTTTTGACAACAAAAGTCCAAAAAAGGAATTTATCGAAATACCCAGGGCGGGGCTTTGAATTAATGGAGAAGAGATGAAATCTAACAAAGCCGTCCACTGTGGTCAAAATGAACCACCAAGAAGTTAGACATCCGTACACCAAGAAGTTAGACATACCTGATTCTCTACTCCTGGTATAATGGAAAGTTGGTTTAGTAGAATTGAATTTAATTGCTCAAATTCTCCTAAGATGTAGTTTATTCGAGGATCTCTTCTTAAGTATAAGAGGTATTTGAAGATTTTTGTTCCAAGAAAGAGGTCTTCCCAACCAGTTCCCAACTACATTATGATATAAAGTTTAAACAATTTATTATAGAATATAAAAGTGCTATAACTATATAATGTTAGTAAAACTCTGACCAGATGTAAAACCTGATTCAAAGTAAATCCACCCTATAATTAAGCTATCACGAGCTTTATTCAGTGGTGGATAAAGCTATGAAGTACATTAGGGACATTGTGTTCACTCAACGAATGTTAGGAGTTTCCTATATTCACACTTCGAAAAATATTGCTGACGTGATGACCAAAGCTACCGAAATGGTAATCACTTTTGACTTTTTCAACTTTAAAAGAAAGAAGATATTAAGGAAAACTTCAAGAATTGAAATTAATTTTTATGTACTGCTCGCTATAGAGCAGGTCTTTCAAACTAATTTTGCCCGACACAGATGAAATATTTTCATCATCACTTCTAGAATGGAGATTCAAGTGTTGGAGAATAGACAGCGAACACTGTTTTATCTGAGAAATAGCAAACATAAAACTTTAGATCTGCAATTATAAATTTATTAGAAATTGTTGTAAAACAGGATCTGGAATATTTTATGTGCAGTCCGTTTGAATTCAATTCAGAGAGTTCGAGGAATCCTTTATTATTGCTATTTTATTATTTTCTATTGCATACTTCTTTTCTTGGAACAACATTCACACTTTTATTACTTACAATTATTATATACTGATAATTAGCTTCGAATCTATAGAAAGTTAGAGCAACACATATTATCTGTCGTAATATCTAATTAATAAAACCTAGGAATACTTCAACATATTTAAATGTCCAACAATCCTCTTTATTTTATATAGTTTTCTTTTATATCTATCAACTATTTTCTTTATTAAACTACACTATAGTATAGAATTAATACAAATTAATTTATATTATTATCATTATTCGAGGTAAGAAGATTAGATTCCTAAAGGTACTTCAACTTTCTTATAATAACCAATTTACGTCACGGTACCAATAAAACAACACCTGATATTCCCAAGGTCGAATTAGATTGAAAGATAAATAAAAGTCATATTTATTTTATCTTTAGTCAATAAATTATCTTTATATAGTTAAATTCTTAGTATTGTCATACCACGTAGATTGATACGGACATACTTAGCGTATTTAACATATATTAAACACCAATTACTTGTGACATTCCAGAGTTACTGTCTTGCCCATGCTGGCAGACAAACAATAAAATGACATAATCTTTTGTTTTAAGAGAGAAAAAAAAAGAAACAAAATCTTGAGATTCTCTGAGATTATTTATGTTTTTGTAGTCAAGACCAATGTCATATAAACGGAAAAGCTATAACCCGTCACCATTATCTTCACCCAAATCCAACACATCGCTACGACATGACATAACCGTAACATCATCAGAGTACAACAATTCAGACGATTATGAAGTAGAAGACAATGTCCCCACCATTTTTTTAAATCAGTTGGCAACATTCCCATTGTTCAAGAATGCCCCAACAAGTTTCCACAAGCAAGTAGCAGCTAATTTACGATTAATACATTACCGACCGCAAGAGTTTATAATAAAAAAGGGAGATCTTTCGAGGTCAATGTATTGGATATTGAAAGGAACAGTTAGTGTCACATCTACAGATGGTGAAGAAGTTTATGCCGAGTTAAATCAAGGCGAGTTCTTTGGAGAAATCGGAATATTGTACAATCGACCAAGAACAGCTACAGTAATAGCCAAAACGAGGATTCTTCTAGGGGTTTTAACAGCAGAATCATTAAACAGGGTATTAAAAAATTTCCCCTTGATTGAAAGACGAATTCGAGATGAGGCACAGGAAAGGTTGGCAATGCAGGACAAAAAGAATAAAGAGCCATTGTCAATTCAGAGTTTTATTACAAATTTACCGTTGTTCCAATTTCTACCTCCTGATATCATACACAAACTTGCATTGAGTGTCGAGCCACTAGTTTTCAGTCCGTTTGAGTATATTCTTCGCAAGGGTGATACTTGTGGTGACATCTATTTCATCATAGAAGGGGAAGTAGAAGTGTTGAACCAAGAAGGTGTGATAGAGATCCCATTGGCGAGGTTATCAAGTGGAAGCTATTTTGGAGAAATGTCATTTTTAAACTATCTACAAAACAAGCCCAGGATACGTACTGCAACTATTAGATCAGTCACTTATTGTGAGCTTATGGTGATAAAATCAGAGTATTTGGAAAAACTATGTGACGACTACCCTACCATTATTGAGGACATGAAAATAACCGCCGAGGAACGAAAAGTGGTCAAACCTGCGCAAGGAATATTTAGACCTAATTGGTCAATAAACCCAACGAGAACTATTCCACCACAAAAGAGACAACGAGAAAATGAAAATGAAAATGTAGATTATGTTCCATTTACTAAGAGGATGAGAATGGCATCAATGAAAAGAAGACGATCTTCTGCTCTTGCCATTGTTGAACCTTTACCTGAAACTATTTTGATGAGGATATTTGGATATTTGTCGTTGCCAGATTTAATGAAATTGAGACGAGTTAATAAGAGATGGAGAAAAATGGTTACAACAACAGCTCCACTAGAGGTTTTGGATCTAAGTCAATATAGCACCACAATTGATAACAAGGCATTGATCGCAATTACTGATTTTGCTGGCTCTCGACCGAGAGTTATTGATATATCTGGCTGTTTCCATATAACTGATGAAGGGTTTTCACACATGGTCAATGAAATAGGGATTGGTGGGAGATTGGAAGTGTTACGAATGGCGTCTGTATGGGAAGTCACTGGTATGGCAATAATGGATTTATGTTTTCCAGGAGAAAAATTGGAAGAAATTGATTTAACAAATTGTCGTAAAGTCGATGACAATGTAGTGCAACGATTACTACAAAAATGTCATTTAAAAGTTTTAAATTTGAGCTACTGTAAGGGTATTTCAGACAGCGTGGTACCATACTTCAATAATTTGGAAAGTTTGGATTTGACTAGATGTTCTGGTATAACTGATGCCGGGTTTGCCCAATTACCGTTTCTGCCATCACTTCGAAAGTTGAGTTTAAAGCAGTGCAGCTATTTGACCGACAATGCAATATACTCAATTGCCAATGCTGCTCGAAATCTTGAGATTTTGAATTTAAATTTTTGCTGTGGTTTGACCGATGGCTCTCTTCTGGCAATAGCCATGGGGTTCCCCTATCTACGGGAGATCGATTTGTCGTTTTGTGGACTGGCTGTGAGTGACTCGTCTGTGGCATCATTGTCAGTGCTTTATTACTTGGAAAGAGTATTGGTCCGAGGGTGTGTTAGATTAACTCGTGCTGGTTTGGATACGTTATTTGGAGGACCGTGTCCGTTAAATTTTATTGATATAAGTCAATGCCGTAATGCTCATGTGTATCCAGGGAATTTTCCCGCCCCACCTTTTCAAAGCAATTTGGTAAGAGTATCAAATAAAATAATTTACATAGTTGTATAGAGTATAAAATGAGTTATGGCATGTGTGCAGAAATGTACCACCAAAAGAAGTTCTGCTGTTGTTGTGTAAGGTTGCAACTTGATTCGTTTCAGGCGACGACTAGTTATCCTTATAGAGAGTAGATCATATATATCTAAGAAAAGTGTTTTTGCCAGTTTGAAAGCTGTAAATAAACGTAGCCAGTTAATTAAGTGACCAATTATAGAGAAGCTAGTACAATTGTAGAAGTAAAAATTGCGTTATTTATGAATTTCGCTTGACAACTATGGAAATTGCCATTTGGCACTATCTAGGTCGTGTATATACAAAACCGCCACCCTCGTCCCCTGATTTCAATATTTAAAGTTATCGAAAGTAGAAAGAAAAATTTTTTTTTATTGTTCACTTTTTCTTTTTATTTCCTTTTCTTGTAGCTACTTCGAGATAGAGAATCAAGTGAAACTGTTTTGGAAAGCGGTCACAATTCACCTAAATCAGGTTGTAGCAACGTTTGAACATGGTCGGGCCAGAAATAAGCAAGTTTTAACAGTTTAGCTAATTATCCGTTTTACCAGGTTTTACATCTGAGTGAAATACTACTAACAGTGTATAGGTCTAGCAACTAGAGAACATTTTAATATAAGTGCAATGATTATTTTTATACAGATTGAATGTAGAATGAATTTTGTAGAAGAGGTCGATATGATAGACTATTTCCACTTTTTTTACTCTAAATTTTAATCAAAAATTTTACCAATTATTACTTTCAGGGATAAAACAATTAACCAGAAATCTTCTTGGTGTGTTGGAACAATCAAGTTTAACACAAATTTTCCCAAATCAATGCAAACTAAAAATACCATGATATTGGATTGAAATAAGAACTCACTTCAGGAACTAAACACTAGAAATCACTTGATGAATTCTTTAACACTACAATAGTATATCAAAATCAGTTCAATCACACAGAAAATACTTTCATTATTCATAATCAAGCTAGATAATAGTTCCCAGAGCAAACTCTTAAGATTTACAATATTCAAAAGAGGAGAGCATAAATATCTTAATTAGGAATTATCGGAGAAATACAATTACTACAAAATGCTTTAATTTTGAGTGAGAGGAATTCAAAAATTCAAGAATCAATTACTACTTCTTATCGGTCCAATCCGGTGTCAGATTTCCCACGAGACATTCACTGAAGTAACATAACCGGAATCGTGAAAACTTGCAAAATATAATTTATTTTGGTGAAGTAAATTTTATTATTAGAGTTGTAGTCATACGATGAATCAAAGAATAATTTAAAAAAAGGGTTATGAGAGAAGAAAAAAAATTCTTTTTTTTTTGCAACAAGAAGAAACTTTTAGCGCGGCTAATTTTGTACCATCATTTTTATTAGTTTACACGAAATTTCGACTTAATTTCCAATGTTCCACCAATAAAACTATCTTTAAATTGGTGGCTTATTTTTGAATATGACTTAATCACGACTGACCTTGCCAAGAAAACAGAGAGTTGTGGAGTCTCTTACTCATTTTCGTTGGAAAATCCACTTATTTCATTGTTACAATTACTCATCCTATTGTATAATTCAAGTTATATGACACCACTTGACATTTTCATTGAAAATATTTATCCAAAAATTAACTACTATCTATTTGCCAACATCAACTTTGAGGTTGATATTTCCTTATCATGCATGAAAATTAGTCAATTTTTTTTTCACCCCCACATATCAAAAATCATGTCGTCTTCTATTGTACGGCATCCAAGAAAAAAGAAGCGCCAAAAATTACAGGGCGCGATATGCCGAAACCAAATTTATCATTTACCACCTGTTTAGAAAGAACAATGAAATGGATTACCGCACTTCTACAACAATAGAAGCACCACAGTAAACCTCATTTCAAATTATTTAATCCTAGATCCTATTTTTTTGGATGGATAGTATTCATCTGAGTTTTGCTCCAACAAAGTCGATCGTTATTCAGTAATTTAGCACAACATAGAGCGTAGCCCAAGTTATAGGTACTAAGACTTGTCACTTGGGATATAGTAAAAGTACTACCTAAAGAGTTGCATTTTAGACATATCGACAAAATTGTTAAGTTTTGTGCAAAAAGAAAAACTCCCCGATATCACAAAATTTGCCCAATATCTTTAGCCCCCGCCCGTATGCCAATTACTATATTTGGGTGGGTCTAATTACTCCGTAATTTTTTTTTCATTCAAATTGCCTTGATTTATGGGTCATACATGAGACATGATAACAAAATAATGCCGTTTAATTGTATTTGCAACAACTATGACTACTACTACTACTACTATTCCTCTCTTTATTGTGAAAATCCAAGGAAATTATAAATACGGGGAATTGAGACTAAATTTTCTACATAACCCAATTTTTAACTAATTACAACACCATATCATACCAGATACCATACAAACTTTAAAAATGGAGGATAAAAATGCAGCGACCCAATTGAATTTGCCTAATATGCAATCAATTGGAAGTCATTTATCAATTCAAGATCATGAAATCGCTTTACAAGAAGTTATTGATAATCCACTTTCTATTGGTGAAGTTGCTACCACATTAACGGAATCTCAAAAATGGTTTGTTTTGAAAAGATTACATTTTGATGCTTTAGTGTCATTAGAAGAATTACCACCTCAAGCTAGTTTTATATTCGAAAAGATTGAACAGATGA
>OBUW01000169.1_pt1 | contig 47771 bp, 43 predicted proteins | sample 1475761 | NCBI WGS metagenome assembly OBUW01 (sample SAMEA2579908, study PRJEB22360) | human gut metagenome | biome: human gut; feature: human-associated habitat; material: faeces | place: Denmark | collected 2008/2010
ATTCGGTAGGCCTTTAGGCCTCGGCCGGTAGCAGAGGCTTTCAGCCGAAGAGCAAACCACCCGTTCTCACGGGTGGTTTTGATAATCTGTTACTTGAAATCCAAGATGAGTATTATGATAGGTTAGAAACGGTGACGTTAATTCCGACAGATGCAGAGACATTACCATTTTAATGACGGGGATTTTGATATGAAACAATTTTTTAAATGGTGTTTAGTAGTAGCAATAACAACCGTTTTGATAAGGTATACATATAGTCCATTAGCTAGTGTATTTAAATCTATTAGTTATTTTATGACAATACATTTATCTTTCCCTGATTGGTTAGGTGATTTTTTAGGCGGAACGTTTCACACTGGTGTTTATGTTCTCTTTGTCTGGTGGTTTTCAGGAATTTTAGCGCTCATTCCATCTATCAGAGAGTTTATTAAAAGGTATGGTTGGTTTGTCTTTGTCATATCCTGGTTTGGCATTAGTGCGACTATTATTATTGCACTTATTGTTCTTTTTGCAATGTTTATTATTTCTTTGTTGGGGTATGCTTGGAGTGAACCACAATCTGTATCAGCTAAGGTTGATAATTGTGTTTACGACCCAACTAGTGATAATCTTAGGAAGCAATATGAGGAACGGAGACAGAGGGAAGAAAATGAAGCACGTATGCGTGGTGCGCAACGTAATTATGACTCAGCGATGAGAGGTGGAAACTATGCCCAGGCTGGTAATTTTAAGCAGGACATGGAGAACATAGCTGTTAAAATGAAGTAGATATGTGTAGAACTGTTAAGTCCGGAAAGAAAAGCAGACCTTTGGAGTCTGCTTTTTGGATACCCAAATTTTATCGGAAATAGTAATATTATTTTGATAATAATTTTTGTATTTAATTATAATTGCTAGTCTATTTTCATGGAAGTTTTATTTTTTGGAGCATTGATATAAAGGGATTTGTAAGTATTGAGTATTTGTAGTTTTCAATAGAGAAATTCTTACCACATTAATATTAGGAGAACAAATAGCTTATTGATTAATGTTAGCTTGCTATCTTCTAATATGTTTGCTATACTAAACACATAAATTGTTTAATTTATATCTATTTCACCGCCTCTAAAGGTGAACTCATAGTCACGTGACTAGAGAAAAGAAACATGGAGGAGGAGATGCCCTTACTGGTTCTGTCCTGGTGATAAGCATACCATGTTTAAAGGGGTTAAAAGGGAGCGTACTCGCTTTTAACTATCAGTTAAGCCATCAGACAGAAGAAGAGGTTTAACGCTTTAAAACACGTACGAGATAATTTGCCTGATTGATTGAAAGGCTACAACAAACGTTATTAGCAAATAAGCATAACGAGAAGTTTTTCCTATGGATTTCCATAGGCACGCGCATCCTTGTTTTTTTGAGACAAGGCTTGCCGGCTTCTTTGTTATGCTTTTTTTGTTTTGAGTTTGGGTAGATGGACAAAGAGGAAGGCGACATCTCGATGATTAGAGGAGAGGAACAGGTGTTCCCAACTCTAAACGGTCGGCATGCGGAGGAAAGGCTACGAATAGGTATTCGAGTCTTTCCAAGGTAACTTTACAACAACAATTTTTTATAAAGGAGAAAAGCTTATGCTTAACAAAGTCATTATTACTGGTCGTTTGGTCTCAGATCCGGAACTTCGCTACACGCCTTCGAACAAGGCTGTGGCGACTGCTCGAATCGCTTCTCCCCGTGATTACAAAAATCAAAATGGGGAGCGAGAGACCGACTTTATTAACCTCGTCATTTGGGGGAAATCAGCAGAGAATTTTGCTAACTGGATCAAGAAAGGCTATCTTGTGACAGTAGAAGGTCGTCTGCAAACGCGTTCTTACGAAAACCAACAAGGTCAGCGTGTCTATGTGACTGAGGTTAATGTGTCAAACTTTGACAACTTACAACCTCGTGAACATAACACCACTTCTCAACAAAGTCCAGATTTTGGACCAGCAGAAGGGGGCTTTCCTGGAGGTGGAGAACCGCTAGACGCTTCTATGTTCGAAGATATTCCTTTCTAGTACATAGTCCAACGGCTTAATAAGAAGAAAGTAGAGAGTTCAGTCATACTGAGCTCTTTTTGTTTATGAAAGGAGAAAACATGATAGAAGAAGTAGAGATACTTCCTCCATTGACAGAGGATAATTACTACCAAGATAGGCATTATATGTCTACTTCTCGTTTTAAGGAGTACATCAAATGTCCCTTAAGACAGCAAGTTGTTGACTTAGGTTTTTGGCATGAGAAGACGGAGACAGAAAGCCTACTGGTTGGCAATTATGTCCATTCTTATTTCGAGACTAAAGAAGCTCATGAAGCTTTTTTGGAAAAGAATCGAGATAAGATCATTAGTCAACGAGGGAAAACGGCTGGCCAGGTAAAAGCCTCTTTCAAACAAGCAGATAAAATGATTGCTGCTTTAGAAAAAGAGGAGCTTTTTAATCGTTTGTATCATGGTACAGATGATGACATGGTGGAGAAAGAACGGATTATCACAGGTACGCTAGAAGGGATTCCCTTTAAGTGTAAAATTGATAGCCTTAATCTTTCTGGCGGTTATTTCGTTGACTTAAAAACGATGGAGAGTCTTCAGTCGGAGAAATATTCGACGACACTTCATCGTTATACGAAATCTCTTCTCTATAACATAGTGGAGTATCAGTATACGCTACAAATGTACGTATATCAGGAGTTGCTGAAGCAAACCTTTGGTTATGAGTTTACACCTTATATTATGGCAGTTTCCAAGGAACCTGTTCCAGATAAGGAGTTAATTCTCATCGATGATACTATCATTGAAATGGGGAGAGAGATCTTCTATGGACATGTTCAAGCACTTAAAGATGCTTTGGCACATAAGTCTGTCGAAGGATGTGGTCACTGTGATTACTGTTTAACGAATAAGTCGTTAGTAGCAGCAAAAACAGTAGCAGAATTTTTACAACAATAAATAGGAAATAAAGTGGTTAAAAGACCACTTTTTATAATTAAGGAGAAAATCAAATGACTGAAACAATGGTAAACAACACAAACATGCTAGCTGAACTCGTTGAGGCAAAGGTGGCTCTAGCTAAGGCTGAAATGCAATTAGAATGGCAAAAAGCTGAACAAGCTAAAAAAGACCATTCTATTCTGGAGCCAGAGGTAATGGCTCCACTCTTTGAAGCTTTGGCCAAGTCTCAAGCTGAGTTTGGGTCAGTAAAGGCGACAAGTAGAGTCACGTTTAAGAACGTGGACTTTAAGTTCGCCCCTCTCTCAGACATTCTAGGGGCTGTACGACCAGCACTGAATAATAATGGGCTAACTTTGACGCAACAAACCAAACATATTCCGTTTGGTAATGCCAATGGACTCAAAGTTGTGACGACACTACTTCACGAAAGTGGCGCCTCTTACGCTATTGAGTCTGTCCCTGTATTCTATAATGTCAATGATATTAAGAATCTGGGAGCACAAGTGACTTATCTGCGACGCTATGAGGTCAAAACTTTGCTTGGCATTGAGGCTGATAGCGAAGAACTAGATATGGACAATGTGCCAAATCAATCGCAATCAACACAAGAGACTGGTAATTATGGTAATAACCATACTTATCAATCAAATGCCCAAGCGAAAACACCTCGCAAACCAACGGGTGCTCGTTATGGGAAATCAGCCCAGTCTGCGTCAGTTGCGTCTTCTTTGAGTAGTAGTGAACAGACATCACTAAGTGAGGAGACATCAGCTGCTAACCAAGTTGCAAGCGATAGTGTATCACAAGCAACTAGCGAATCTGAAGTGTCTTCTCAAAAGAGTGAAACAGCTACCACTTTAGAGCCAAAAGGGACAAAAGCAAATGCTTGTAACGACGATCAACTGATTCAAATGGTTGCTCGTGGTGAAGAAGCGGCAATGTCTCTTGGAGCTACAGAAAGTCAGTTGCTTGAGTGGTCTGAGCTAGGTGAAAGCAAAGGGTTGACTGTTCAACTCAAAGCTTTGTCTAATTTTGTTGCCCAGCAACGTCAACAAGCACAACAGCAATAGGTGTAGAACAAAAAGTGGTCAGACTTTATTACGGCAACAAAATAAGAGAAATGTTAATTAGAGGCGTTTACCTGATTGACATTAATTGAACATTATCCAGAAGGGTAGAACTATCCCTGGGTGAGAAAGAGTATGATATAATAGGAAGAGAATTATACAACATAATATTATAAGGACGAAGGTAGGAATGGGTATGCAAAACATTAATGATCTTTTTGAAGCATATATAGCAGAAGAGGACCCTATTAAGAAGGAGTTTTTGCTAAATATGTACAACCATGCTTTGCAACAAAAACAAAAAGAGGTGATTAGTCGTGACTTTGTCAGATAAACAATCACCAGTATTTTAGATTTTTTCCATTCAAACCGAACATATGTCGAACAACAAGTTTGGTACACTTTCTTTAAACAGACACTTCCAGAGTTGTTGTTTATTCGGGTTGTGGCCATTCTAGACTATTTTTCCTATGCAACTTGCTTCGCAACAAATTGGTTTTTAAACTATTAGTTGCCGTAGTATTTCTAATCCCTATTCTTTTGATAAAAGGGATTCAACACTTCTTTCGTAGTTGAACAAAGGAAGGAGACGTCTATTATTAATATACTGTGTTTTTTAGAGGGTGCCCATAAGCCCAAAAAACATAGGCAATGTATGGCTAAAGTGTGTACTTATCTAAAAAACGACGGGCATAAGGTTCGAGTAGGGTATGTTTCACTAGCGGGTCTTGAAGCTCTGGATAACAGAGGCGTCAATACAATGAGTGAAGTTGTCCCCGGAAAAAGAGTCTGGTTAATCGTTTATGATGAAGATCGTCCCTGTAAGTCCTATACGAATGAGGATATTCGTTACTACAAGGAATTTGTGGACTTGTTTTCGTCACGTCTGAAACGCAGACTTTACTACGAAGCCATGCTTAACGAACTGACAGCTCTCAAAACATGAACAGAAAAATGGTCCTAGGGGCCATTTTTTTATTTTATAAAGGAGAAAAAACAATGACAAAAAGAGAAAAAGCCTTGTGGTTACACGAGCACTACAAGAACTACTCCCTTAAATGGTACCTAGAGAATGATGCCAGATTAAATGCGATGTTTAGGAAAGTTTATCATCGCTATATGACTGACCTCAATGCACGCGCTTCGAAAGCGCAATTGTCTCATATTGAGGACCTAGGCAAACGGATGCGAGAAGTATACGAAGATGTCTACGGTACTAATTTTGATAGCGATTGTCGCTTAGACCGTGCAGAAACGAATCGAAAGGTGCAAGCTATCCGCTCTATGTGGGTAGTAGCACCAGCCTAGGAGAAGGTAGTTATGGATAGAATTATGATTTTGACCAATACGCTACCTCAAGAAAGTAACATTTCGGTTATCTATAGGGGTGACGTTGCTGTTGTAGTTGCAAGAGATAACCAGGAGCGTTTGCTTTTTAAAGTAACAACAACCGCAGTAGTCGCCATGCAACTGCAGGCGAAATGGCTTGTGGTTTAACAAGAGAGGAGAAAAAAGATGGGAAACATTTCTGAAGCTTTTGGCAGGGTCACTATTTCAGCACCAACATTTCAAGACATTGAGGTCTTAGTAGCGACGCATCGTGTAATTACTGAAAAAGCCTGGACACCAACGGTGCTACAAGATTCCCCAAGTGAAGTGAACTGTACATCAACTGAAGAAGGCCTTGTCTCAGTGACACTTCCTTTTACAGCTTATGGTAACTGGAATATTCGAGAGAATGTCGATAGCTTTTTACCTCACATCTTAAAGCAAGATAGCACTCTTAATGACATCCCAGTGTCTGCTACATTTGATTATGTGGATGCTGAGTTTGGCGTGAACTTTATTTATAAAGCAACCGTACTGACTCGTAATGTTCCCGGTAAAGGGGTAACCACGGAACTCTTAGCAGATGAAGACCTTGGAGATTATTCCGAGTCTTATCTGAAAGAGTTAGAGGGAGTCTATGAGTAAGAGCTTGCTTTAGGCCGACTGTCTATCTAAAAATGGTGTTATAATAGACATAAAGAAAAACATGTTGGCGAGGAAACAGAGCATGAAAGAGACATTCTTTTGGAACTTTAGTTCAGATACAATCTCGACCTTATCTGATTTGACGTCAGAAGGTTTTGAAGTTGATTGGACGGTAAGGAGTTCATCTAATGCTATTACCAGTGGTTTTGTGATTCAAGGGGAGGTTTCTGGAATGATTGAGTTCACTCCAGAGCCTAGTGATGCATACACCTTTGTTCATAAGTTAGAGGTTCGTATGGACAAGAAAAATCAAGGGATAGCAGGGCTTTTGTTAGCACATGTTGCCCAAGATGCTCTCAATCGTGGTTTTGAGGGGGTCATGATGTGTCTTTCAAAGACTGCTCTTTTAGACTACTACGTGCGTCGCTATGGATGCAGTCGTATTGCAAACACCAACCGTGTGATATTTCATACGGCAGCATGCCAGCCGGTCATTGACCGGGTTTTGAAGGGAGGCGAAAGCCAACCATGAGGATAGTTGAACAATTTAAGGCCGATTGGAAGTCTTTAGGTTTACCGAATAAACCTTACAAGACACCAGAGGAGATTGAAATGATTAAGAATGGCAATCTTGTCTGGGCTGCGCGTGTTGAAGAAAAATTGGGGTGTAAGTTAAGCCCACGAGAACTTGATGAGATGCAGTGGTAAGTCAAGCCTATAAATAGTATATCGTGTATGATATATCGTATGTTGAATATATAAGAGAAAGAGGAAGGTAGTAACCCTAGGCTACACCGTCCTCTTTTTCCTATGGAGGAGACAAAACAATAACAAAAAAACATATCTATATTTATAAGATAAATTGCAAGAATAAGTGCAACATTTACTCGAACTCTTCTATTAGAGCTTCACAAGCAGTTCTGTAAGCTAAACATTTTCGTGGTTGGTGATTGATATCATGTAAGGACTTGTTCAAAGCCTCATCAGAGATAGCGGCTAAATCTGTTTTCTTTGGGAAATATTCTCTTAGTAAGCCATTTGAGTTTTCATTGCTTCCTCTCTGCCAGGATGAATAGGCGTCCGCAAAGAAAAAGGAAATTCCAAATTCTCTACTAGAGGATAGCAGGCAAACTCTTTTTCCCTGTCTGAAGTAAAGGTTTTAAGAGCCTCTTTTGGAAATAGCCTACAAAGTTGTTCGATGGCTGAAAACATGGCTTTGGCTGTTCTATCTGGTATCTTGAAAGCTAAGTAAAAACGAGTTTTCGCTCTAGAAAGGTCGCTAAACGCCCCTTGTTTTGCCTCTGGAAGATACCACAGTATGAAGCTCCCAGTGCCCAAATGTTTCACGATTTCGGACCTCTTTAGGACGTTTGTAAATTGGCGTACTAATCCTAAATCTTCCACGTGTTTCTTTGGGTTGTCGAGTTTTTCCTTTACGACGAAGGACGCTCAAATCCAGATCAATCAATCCAGCATAAAGCCAGTTATAGATGGTTTTAAAAGCTACCATTGGCTTTTGTTCAAGCTGATATCGGCCCCAAATCTGTTCAGGCGACCAGGAGGATTTTAAACCGTTCTCAATTTCCTTTTTCAACTTTGGCGTCAAACAAGACTTCTGACCTTTTTGCTTAGCCCTACGGTTGTACTGTTCCTGTGCTGAGGCTGCGGAATAACCATTTTGGCATTGTCTTAACTCTCTTGAAATGGTAGACTTATGGACGCCAAGTTTACTTGCAATTTGGCAAGGTTTCAAACCTAATTCTAAGTAGGTTTCTATCTTTATTCGGTCGGTTATGGTAAGATGGGAGTAGCTCATAGTTTTTCCTCGGGTTCTGTTTGTGTGGTTACTTACAGTTTACACCAATGAAATGCTATGAGGTTTTTTGTTGCACTATATTTTACAATTTATCATAAAAATAAAAAAAACACAGGAAGTCTTTTGTACGGACCCCAAAAAGTTAAACAATTAATTTACACAAACATACAAAGATTAGTAGTGAGGAAATCTCCGACGGGAGAAAGTACTCACTACTTTTTCTTTATGTTAAAGTAGTGGTGTCTTGTTAAGTCGATAAGTCCTTTGGCGCTAGACGTCGTAACTAAAACTGACAAGACACCTGTTTTAGGAAGAATGTTATCAAAGTATGTGGGACGAAAAACGTCGAGTATTGAAAATGGCATCACTAAAGCAAGGAATCATTCAAGACAAAGAGGTAATATCATGCGAGTAGTTTTTGGGATTGACGTGAGTAAAGCAAGTTCAGAAGTAGCCATCTTGGTCAATGGAGAGAAAGTGCATGGCTATATCATACCCAATGATGCCATCGGATTTAATCGACTACTTGGGGACTTGAAGGCTGTTTACCAACCAGAGATTGTCTTCGAGGCGACTGGTGTCTATTCTCGTCGTCTTCAGGCCTTCTTTGAGGATAATAGTTACGCTTATACACGGCTCAATCCTTTAGAATCCAAAAAACAACTAGATAGCTTACGAGTACGGAAAACCGATAAAATTGACGCTGAAAAACTAGTTACGTCCAAGAAGCGCTTTATCAAGAGTTACGCGACCTCAGCCGTTTCTATCAGAATCTTACCGAGGATATTGTCTACGCTAAAAACCGTCTGCACAAGGTCTTACAGATTACTTTTCCTGAATTGGAAAACATCTTGTCGGCACCAACTGGGGAACAATATTGGCACTTGGTCATGACTTTTCCATGTAACAGTTTTGTACTGGAGTTGGATGACGACACATTAACAGCTATCATCCGTCAATCTACGGCAAAACGCATCTCTGAAAAACGTGTGACTTACTTAGTAGATAAACTTACAAAACTAGCTAATCAGTCTTATTGTGCGGTCAAGAAAACCTCTCCAATGATGGAAGAGGTCAAATACTATGCAGGGGAGTTACTTAGGCTTTCTGAATATAGACAAAGTGTTTTAGAGAAGATGATAACATTGGCTCAACCTTTGCCAGAATACGAGATTCTTCTCTCTATTCCTGGAATAGCTGAAACCACAGCGACAAGCATTATTGGTGAACTTGGTGACATTCGTCGATTTCACTCTGCCAATCAAATAAATGCTTTTATCGGCATTGACCTCAGACACTATGAATCTGGGGACTTTCTAGCTAAGGAACATATCACCAAACGTGGGAATCCCTATGCCAGAAAGATTCTCTTTAAGTGCATTCATAACATAGCTTCAGCTAGCCACACCAATCCTTGTCATATCGCAGACTTCTATGAGAAACGGAAAAGACAATCGCAAGTGACTTCAACCAAACCACACACGATTGCCTCTATACATCGTCTCATTAGAACAATGTATTACCTCATAACGCATAACAAACTTTACGATTATACTTCTACCCAAAATCGGTAAAATTGTTTATGCCATATGATTGTAACACCTTATCAAAAAAATCACTAGGTAAGGTGTCGGTTTTGTGTACACTTTTTACACTGAACTTTAGTTCAAAAAAGACAATTTCCGTAGTTTGACTATGGAACTCAAACTATTTTTTATCAAATACCTTGATATGCTTGACAAATGGTAGAAAAGGACTTAGTTCTGTATTGCACAGGACTAAGTCCTTTTCTACCAAGAGAGTGCTCCTGATGGTTATCTTGGAGCACTTGAGAAATTGCTTGTACCATTTGTCTTGAGACCTTGGCATGACAAGGATATCAATCGACAGACTGGAGTGCTTAAAAAATCTCAGAAACACGTAGTATTCTCCTTTGATTCTATACAAAGGTACAAGCAAGTATCTGAGTTAATCAAGGATAAACTGAATGGTCCAGCTCATGTAATCCCCCAAAGGTTTATACGACTACCTCACACATGCTGAAAATAAAGACAAGACACAGCATGACGTGAATGATATCGAAGTCGGTTGCGGATATCATTGAAGAGAATGACTTCACTGAGTTTGAAGAACTGGTATGGTATGCAGGGTTAACTATATACCGCTTCTTGGGCTTATCATTGAACGCAACTACTTCTTCGTAAATACTATGATTCACGACGGTGCAATCCACAACGAAATCAAACAAAGATAGGAGAACAGAATGACTGATGAAAAGTTGTTAAATATCGAAAATCTATTGAATATCATAATAGAAATTATCAACCAGCAGAACAATTCTTCCCGAACTACTCTTATGACACAAAAGAGTTGTTGGAGTGCTTAAATATGTCTCCAAACACTTTGAAAGTTTAGGAAAACAAGGAGTTAAAAAGGCTAGAACCTCCGATTGAAGGGACTCGCTCTGTCTTCTATCAACTTAAAGACGTCATCAAATTTTTAACTTATTTTTAACTTATTTTTAACTTAAGAAAGTAAAATGTGCTAAAATAGTATTATCAAAATTGATTGTGAGGGTACTATTTTAGCCTTTTGATTATCCGAATGCGAAAGGTACAAAATGAAAAAAGAAACACAAATTGAAATTATCGACTACAACGATAAGAAAATAACCCAGCGGATAAAAGCAAATGGACAGATTAGCTATTCTTTAAAAGGCATGTATATCGATACTGATGTAAAATCTGGGTAAAGGGTTACAGCTTCACTATCAGCTAAAACTTCGAGACAATAAGACATAAAAATTATACAAACAAAAACTGACTTTGAAGAAATTGGCTCAACCATAAAAAAGTTCTAAAAATAGTTACATTCGAAGAGTTAGCAGAAGAATGGTTTTCAAACTTCATCAACTGGGTCGCTTCACAAAACACAATCAACCGTGTCCGTGGTTATTTAGATAACTACATTATCCCACAGTTTGGAGTTTATAAGGCAGACCAAATTAAAGCCTCTGATATTCAACTATGGGTCAATCAATCGGCTAGAAAAGCTAAGAAATCAGTTGAGTCTGGTGCACTTAGAGCTAAAAAGGGAAGTGCCAAAGACTTTGGGGCGATGGTTCACAAGTTAAGTGATATTTTTGATTATGGTATCACAAATGTTGGATTGATTCATAGCCTTGCAAGTTCTGTCAAAATCCCTCCTAAACCAAAGTCATCAAAAAAAAGAGGTTTATGGTACTTCATGATGAAGAGTTATCAATTTGGCCTGACTATTTAAATAGCTTACCAAGTAAATGTTACAATCGTCGCTTTAAGGTTATTTGTCAAACGTTGCTATCTTCTGCATTACGTATCATTGAATTATTGGCATTAGAAAATGATGACTTGGACTTTGAAGATAATACTATAAAGATTAATAAAACTCTGATGTGGAAAAGTGCTAATAAGAAGTTCAAACTCAAAGGGAAGTCGTTTGTAAAACTACTCCCAAGACTGTTGCAGGAAATCGGATAGTTGGTGTTCTTGAAAATTCTTGGCCTAGAATCATTTCATGAAAAGATGAATACCTATTTTGAAAAGCATAATCTTTCCAACCATCTATGGGAATTATATGTGTGATAGGAATGAGCGTGCAACCTTAAAAAAGAGACTGACGATTCTTGATCTCCCTGATTATGGATTTCATTTATCCAGGCATACTCATGTAACTCTAGTGCTGAATGCAGGGGCTAACTGGAAAGAATTACAAGCAAGAATGGGACATAAGTCAATCAAAACCACTATGGACACTTACGCTGAGTTAGCTCCACAAAAGCATTTCGAAGCAGTTGACATTTATCTTGACAAAATTGCTGAGTTAACCAGTTAAACTGTTTATCACTACCTTTTTGTGAAAATCAAAAAGCACTAAGTTTTAAAATGTTGATTTAACAGCGTTTTTGAAAAGCTGGAATAGAGTTTCCTTTAACCCTTACTTAGATTAAAGAAAATATTCACTATCAACATCAAATGTACTATTAATGAAAGGAAGATTTTTATGAAATTATTTTGTTTTCCTCATGCGGGGGGGAGTTCCAGTATCTATCTAAAATGGAATAACGTGATAGAGAATACTTCAAAAATGGAAATCATTCCATTGGAATATAAAGGTCACGGCTATAGAATGGACGAGGACTTTTATAATGATTTTGACGAAATGGTAGGCGATATGTTGAAATGTGTTTCGGATAAACTTGTTCAAGGTGACCCTTTTATGATTTTCGGACATAGTATGGGAGCATATGTTGCTTTTAAGATCGCAAATCTCCTTGAAAAAAAACAGATTTATGCAAAGCATCTTTTCTTATCAGGCGTGGCGGCACCTTGTTATTGGACAGGAAACAAAAAGAAGATATCAGATTTGCCAGATGATGAATTTATAAATGAAATGATAAGTTATGGTGGTATCGAGGATGAATATCTTGATAATCCTGAAATACTTGAGTTCTTAGTTTATATTCTAAAAAATGATTTCAGAATAATTGAAACTATAAATTCCAATGGAGAATTTTCAACTGTAAAAACGGATATCAGTGTATTAAACGGATATAATGACAGAAAAATATCGCAGGAACGTGTCGAAAAATGGAATGATTACACAGAGGGCAATTGTACAATAAAGTTTTATAATGGTGGGCATTTCTATATTAATAGTAACTTAAACGAAGTGTGTGATTATATATTACAATTCTGCAAATGATTGGAGGATTACTCAAATGGATAAGAAGGCTTACGTAAATGGTGGGGATGTAAAACACATTGATTTACCTGAATTAACACTGGTTGCACAGTTTAATAAAACTGTTTCAGAATTTGGAAATGAAAAGATATATTTTTATGATTCTGACGGAAACGCTTCGGTATATACATATGCATCCATAAAAAGTCAGGCATTGAAGATACTTAAAGGCCTTCATAAGTGTGGCATAAAAGAAAAGGATATGATAATTTTTCAGAGTTCTAATTCAGAAGATTTTACTAAGCTTTTCTGGGCATGTATGTATGGTGGTATAATTCCTGTTTTTGCAAATCTGCCTAAGGTACTTAATGATGAAAAGGCGGCTGATTGCCAGACCGTTTATAATATCTGGAAATTACTTGATAATACTCAGATAATCATTAGCGGTGATGTATATGATGATTACAGTTCATTTGCAGATAAATTAAATATTGACAACTCACTCCTAATTAAATTATCTGATCTTGAAGAAAATGAAGAGAGCACAGATGAGATATATCATACTGATCCTGATGATATTGCCATGATGTTTTTCACATCAGGCAGTACAGGTATGCCTAAGAGCGTTATCCAGACTAATAAAGCTGTACTCACAAGATGTTACGGTGATTCTCAATTTTTTGAATTAAAAAAAGAAGTTCTTCTTAATTGGATGCCTTTGGAGCACGCAGGAGGTGTGCTTATGGCACATTTCAGAGGTGTGATCTTCGGGAGCACTCAGATTCTTGTAGATACGGATTATATTCTTTCAAATCCTATTCGTTGGCTTGATTTGATAGATAAGTACAGAGTAAACTATTCATGGGCACCTCATTTTGCTTACGTTCTTATTAATGAAGCGTTGGAAAACTATGAAGGTGACTGGGATTTTTCATGTGTTACACACCTTCTTGATGGTGGAGAAATGGTACACGCAAAGAGCGGAAAACAGTTTCTTTCAACATTGAAAAAATACGGTATGAATACAGGTGTTATATATCCTGCTTGGGGAATGTGCGAAACCTGTTCAGGTACTATGTATGAAAAGGATTTTGATGAAGACGAATACTCAGGTGCTGAGTGTGTTGCAAAGGATATGTCAAAGGGCGTGATTGCTTCAGAAGGTGAAGCTTATGATGTTATTACAAGGATAGGAGAACCTATTCCGGGATGCGAGATCAAGGTAGTTAACTATAATAACGAGATTCTGAATGAGTGTGAGATAGGACGTTTCCTGATCCGCGGGGAAGCTGTTACAAAGGGCTATTACAAGAACGATAAAGCTAACCAGCAGAGCTTTACTGAGGATGGCTGGTTTATTACAGGTGATCTTGGTTTTATTTATAATGGCAGAATGACTCTTACAGGAAGAGAAAAAGATATCATAATAGTTAATGGTCTGAATTACAATAATGTTGAGATTGAAGCTGTTATTGAGGAAAATACAGAAGTTGAAAAATCTTTCAGTGCAGTATGTTCTGTTATTGATCCTAAAACTCAGAAAGACCTTATTATCGCTTTTGTTGTACCGAAGAGCGGTATTAAAATAAATAAACTTATATCTGATATTAAGAATGCTATAAATGATAAAATAAACCTTAATATTAATTATGTTATACCTGTAACTAAAGAAGATATCCCAAAGACCAATCTCGGTAAGATACAGAGAGCTAAGCTTGGAAAACGTTTTACAAATAAGGAGTTTGATGAATTACTTGAAGATGTAATAGTTGAAAATAATGAAATAGAAGTTATCGAAAAACAGCTTTCGGCTGATACTGATATTTCCAGATTAGCTATTTTCAAGGAAAGCAATGTTTCAAAACAGATAGTTGAGTCTGTTTCGTCAATATTGATCTCTGATAAGCTTTATGAAGGTAGCAAAACGTCTTCTGATTTTAACGTTAACAATGATATAATTGATGAACTAAAGAAAATAGATGGTGTTAAAAATATCAAAACAGGAACAAGCGATTCGAAATTACTTATTTTCTTTGAAACAGGATTTGATAATGTAGAATATAATGCTTCAATTGCCAAGTGCATCGAAAAAGTATTGAAGAAAAACTCGGATGGTATCAATGTTAGATATATCCCTTTAAACAATGACACGATCAATGAAAAAAGTATAGCTGAGCTTGAGAAGCACTATCAGCAGGGAGAATTTACTGATATTACTGAAAAAATCGAGTGCTGTATCGGTTCTGACAGAACACTTCCACAGTGGTTCTTTACCGAGGAACTTGAGGAGATTAGCATAGACAGTAATTCTGAAATACCTGATGGGAAATACATTATATTTTGTAATAGAAAAGATGTTATTGAGCGTTTGAATAGTAATGGAACTGTTTATCCCGAGAACAGTATTATTATCACAGAAAATAGTGAATTGCTCAATGACGACAGATATAAAACTGAATACATTGATATTAATGATAAAGCTTCATATGAAAAGATAGTTAACGAAAAATATAATGAAGATTCAGAAGCGGTTATCCTGCATTTATTCGGTCTGGATAATGCTACTTTCGACGTTAATGAAGCAGAATCAAAAATAGTTTTAAGTATTCAAAATACAATACAGGTATTTGAAAAAAATAATATTAAGATCAATAAATTTGTTGTTATCACAACAGATGCTTTGATGCTCGGAAATAAATGCAATAAAAACTATCTCTATTCTATTGCTGACGGCTACTGTACAGCTGCTGTTGATGAGGGATATAATGTTTCATACATAGATATAGATAAAGCATCAGAAAACAATATCAATAGCATTATCAGAAATGAATTGTGTGAAAATACTCTCCACAGGATCATATATAGAAATGGTGGAAGATATAGGTCAGTACTTATAAATGCAGATGTTAATAACATCAGAAATGAAAACGCTGTTGTATACGGCGGACTGTATGTTATAACAGGCGGACTGGGAGGAATTGCTGAAAAGATAGTAGAAATTCTTATTTATAAATTCAATGCCAAAGTATTGCTTTTAGGCAGAAAATCTGTTTCCGAATTAAGCAAGGAAAAAATAGAAATTCTTGAAAAACTTAAAAATAATTCAAACGGCAATGTAGAATATTATAGCTGTGATATAACATCTTTTGCAGATTTTGAAAAGATTATTAACGAAGGTACGAAAAAGTATTCTCAAGAACTTGATGGTATTATACATTTGGCAGGTGCTGTTACCGAAAAAATGATATCTGACCAGAATAAGGAGGATATCGATGCTATCTATGCAGCTAAGGTTTACGGAACAAATGTAATTGCGGAATATGTGAAAAAAAATCAGAATATAACATTGGTGCTTACTTCTTCAGCAAGAACTCTATCTCCGGGACTCACTGTTTCCGCATATTGTAGTGCAAGCGCGTTTAATGCAAATGTAGCAGGTTATCTCAGAAATCAGTATGATATAGATGCAATATGCCTATCATGGAGCCAGTGGGATGAGATTGGAATGAGCAGGGATATACCGAACAAAAAAGTTTTGCAGGATAAAGGTTTTGATAATATCAGCGGAATACGCGGCCAGAACAGTTTCGTTGCAGCATTATATATGGATGATCCGTATTTATATGTTGGATTGGATCCGTCAAAGTCAGTTATTGATTCATTGTCTAAAGAACACTCTGAAGTTGATACATATACAGTTTATGTTGAATCAGAAGCAATAAACGGTAAAGAGTCACTGTTTGAATCAAGAGTCAATGAATTGCTTGACAAAAAGGATGTAATATTCCATGTACTAAAAATGTTGCCGCTTGATAAAAACGGAAAAGTTGATAAGGTGATTCTCAAAAGCAGAAAAGCTGTTCTTACAGGTGAAATTGAACTTGTAAATCCTCGTAATGAGGTCGAAGAGGCTATAAGAAACTGTTGGAAGAAGATCTTCAATAATGTTGAATTCGGTGTTACAGACAGTTTTTTTGAACTTGGTGGAGATTCAATCAGAATGATACGTCTTATATCTCTATTAAAGAGTGCTTTCAATATTAAGATTAAAAATCAGGAAATATTTAAGCTTATTACAATAGAGGAACAGGCAAAGTATATCTGTGAGAAAACAGGAAATGTTTCTGAGGTATCAGTTGATAGCAAAGAAACAATTAATAATGAAAATACTGATAATGGTGAAAATAAATCTGTGCCTGAAAATTATGGTATTCTTTCGTCTGCTCAAAAACGTCAGTGGTTTTTATATAAACTTGATCCTGAATGCCCTAACTATAATAATACTATCGCACTTAGCGTTGAGGGTATGATAGTTATTCCGTGTATAAAGATGGCTTTGTATCAGCTGATAGAACGTCATGATATATTAAGAACAAAATACTGTGAATATGATCAGGCTTGCTATCAGGTCGTGGATAAAGATGCAATTCTGAATATTGATGAACTTGATCTTAGCGGATTAGCAGATGAAGAACTTGAAGCAGAATTAAAAATGCTTTATGCAAAGGAAGCAAATACTGTTATTAAGATTGATGTTGATATCCCGATCAGAGCAAAGATCATAAGATGCTCTGCCAATAAGATAATCCTTCTGATGTCTATTCACCATATAGCATCAGACGGTTGGTCAATGAGGGTATTGCTTCAGGATCTTTCTGAAATATATTCGGATATCATTAAATATGGCAGATCAAGAAAGAGCGAATTAAAGATTCAGTATATGGATTATGCCGAAAAACAGCATGATTTCATGAAGAGTGATGAATACAGAAGACAAATGGCATATTGGAAGGAAGAACTGGTTGACGCTCCTCCTGCTTTAAAGATATTTGATGATGTTATTTCTGAAACATATAATGATAATGAAGGAAAACGTCTCTATTTTGAGATAAATGAGCAGCTTTCAGAGAAAATAAAACAGCTTTGTTCAAAGAAAAATTGTACTCTTTATATGTTTATGTTAAGTGCATTTGCTGTAATGCTTCAGAGATATTCAAACCAGAATGATATGGTTCTCGGTACATTGATAGCAAACAGAAACAAAGAAGAATTAGAAAGTATGATAGGATTCTTTGTTAATTCACTTCCGTTAAGACTTAATGTTGATCCTGACAGCAAATTCAATGAACTTCTTGAATGTGTAAAGAATAAAACATTAAATATGTATGACAATCAGGATGTTCAGTTTGACGCACTTGTTGATGAGCTCACAATTGAAAGAATTGCCGGAAAGAATCCTTTGTTCCAGATTATTTTTGTTGTTCAAAATGCTCAAATAGAAGAAGTGGATGATGAAAACGCTCATTGGGGCATGAAGATACTTGACAGTGAAACTTCAAAATTTGATCTTATTATCCAGATCTTTGAGATTGATGGCAAGCTGTCACTTAAACTGGAATATAATCTTAATTGCTTTGCTGAAGACAGTATGGAACGTTTAGGCAAGAATTATATTGAAACAATAAATAGCATTGTTAATGAGCCTGATTCTGTTATTGGCGATTTTGATATTGTAAATGAAACTGAACGTGATATGATATTATCAATAAATGATAATAAGACAGATTACGAAAGAGATACGAATATTTATTCGCTTTTCAAAAAAGTTTGTGAAGCTTATTCTATGGAGACGGCTATATCTATTGGCAATGAAAGAATGAATTACAAGGAGCTTGATGAAAGATCAAGAGCAATCGCTGAGTATCTGAAGAAAAACGGTGTAAAGAAGGGCGATATTGTTGCTGTAATGGCTGATAAAACTCCACAGATAATTGTTTCTCTGTTGTCACTATTAAGGCTTGGCGCTGTGTATCTGCCTATTAGCCAAAAATATCCAATTGATTTCATTGAAAAGATAATAAGTGACAGTAAAACAAGATTTCTTCTGTATCATGGGGCATGTGATATTGCCGCAGATATTCAGAAAATCAATATTGATCTTGCGGACAACAATACTAGTGCAACTGTATATGAAGAAGTAGCTCCTGAAGATCCGGCTTATGTTATTTATACCTCAGGAAGTACAGGTGTGCCTAAAGGAGTAACTGTCACACACAGAAATATTATCAGGCTAATTGATAATACTAACTTTATTGATATAAAGACAACAGATATTATCCTTCAAACAGGTTCAATAACTTTCGATGCGTCTACTTTTGAGATTTGGGGAGCATTGCTAAATGGTGCGGAGCTTCATCTTGTATCAGAAGATATCCTTCTTGATTCAGTTGCTCTGAAAAAAGAGATAATAGATTCAAAGGCAAGTATATTATGGGTGAGCGCTCCTCTGTTCCATCAGCTTGTAGATATAGACAGTTCAATCTTTAACAGTGTTCGTGTTCTTTTGGCAGGCGGTGATGTCGTAAAGCCCGAATATACAAACAGAGTATTCCAGAACAATCCGTCAATCACCATTATAAATGGATACGGACCAACAGAAAATACTACATTCTCAACAACTTACAATATAAAAAAGACAGACACAAACACTCTTCCCATTGGTACGCCAATAGCTAATTCTACGGCTTATATTGTAAATTCTCATATGAAGCTTCAGCCAATCGGTGCTGCCGGAGAGCTTGTAGTAGGCGGTGATGGCGTATCGATAGGATATCTCAATAATCCAGAACTTACAGCAAAATGCTTCGTGGATGATATATTTACTAAAGAAGGTAAATTATATCATACAGGCGATTTTGCAATAATGAACCGTGAATGTGTTATCGATTTCCTTGGAAGAATTGATAACCAGGTAAAGATCAGAGGCTTCAGGATAGAGTTGGGTTCGATTGAATGTGCTATAGATGCTATTAAAGGTGTAAAAAATTCAATCGTAATTGCGATAAACGAAAATAACGGAAAAAAGATCGCTGCATATTATGTAAGTAATACAGAACTGGACATAATCGGAGAACTTGAAAAGACGCTTCCGCATTATATGCTTCCTGATTATGTAATAAGGGTTGAGCAAATACCACTTAATAAAAACGGGAAAGTTGATTTCAAACGTTTGCCTAATCATAATTCGGATGGTGTTCGACATTATATCGCAAATAAGGAATTGCCTAAGAACAAATTAGAGGAAGAACTGGTTGATATATGGAAACAGTTATTGAAAATAGATGACCTGGGCGTAACAGATAATTTCTTTAAGCTTGGCGGAGATTCTATCCTTGTAATTCAGCTTACAAATATGATAAAAAGACAAGGATATGATGTATCTACCAAAATGATATTTAAATATCAGACTATAAGAGATATTGCTAAACATTTAAAAAAGAATGAGGGTAAAAGCTTTGGTAAAGAAACTGTAATCGGAAAAGTTAATCTGAATCCTATACAAACATGGTTCTTTGATCAGAATTTCAAGAATAAGAACTATTGGAATATGCCTTTGATGTTGAATATTGATAGTGGATATACTGTCGAAATGATCGAAAAATCTTTGAAGGCAGTTATAAAACACCACGATGCTCTGCATAGCAGATTTACATTTGAACATGATGTTTATATGCATGAGTATTCCGATGATATAAATAATGTTGAGTTTACTTTTGTTAACGTTGACAATCTTATTGCTGCTGATAAGATAATAAGGGATTACTGTATTGAAGCACAGAAAAAAATAGATATCACAAATGGCATAATGTTTTCAGCAGTAGTGTTTAAGGACAGCACAAATCAAAAATTATTTATTGCCGTACATCATCTTGTATCAGACGGTATTTCATTGCGTGTAATAGCTGATGATATAAAGAAAGCTTTGAGAGATGTAAGTGAAGGTAAGGAAGTTGAACTTGAAGATAAAACACTTTCTTTCATGGAATGGAACAGATCAATTGAGAATATTTCAGCTTCTGAAAAGATTATGAAGCAGGCTGAGTATTGGCAGAATGTCAATAGATCTATAGATAATAGCTTTATTAATATTGACGGTTTGGAAAATAAAGAAAGCGATTGTCTGACCGTTAGCCGAGAAATTGATGGTGATAGCATTAAAAAGCTTCTGCATGACGGTATAGAAAAACTTGGTGCAGCACCGAATGAATTGTTCTTGACAGCTTTATACTGTACATTCAATCAGATTTTTGGTATTGAGAAAGTTGCTGTAAGGCTTGAAGGTCATGGTCGTGAAGATATTATAAACAGCGAAGATGTTTCGAGAACAGTCGGATGGTTTACAAGTGCATATCCCGTTATCCTGGCTTCTAATGATTCTGATGATCTTGTCGATAATCTGCTTTCTATAAAGGATAGTATCAAGAAGATTCCTAACAAGGGAATCGCATACGGTATACTGAAGTATATACGAAGCGATATTAAACTTGAAAAAGAACCTGTTATATCATTCAATTATCTTGGAGAGTTTGATGATGAAATTGAAATCGGTGAGCACAGGTACGGCGAATTCAGAGATGCTGGTGCAGAACGTGATATGTATATTGATTTTAACCTCATGTTTATAAAGGGTAAATTTGTGGTCTCGATTACTGTTAACAGCAAGCTGAACGAAGATAACAGAATAAGCTCAATTGCTGATTTATACGTGGATAATATTAATAAACTCATTGATGTTTGCGACAGACAAAAGGAAAGGATTTACTCACCAAGTGATTTTGATGGATGTAACCTTTCATTAGATGAATTAAAAAATATCATTGATAAGTACAAAAATGTCAAGGATATTTATCCATTGTCCGATTCACAGAAGGGTATGCTGTTCCATTATATAGTTGATCCTGATTCGGAAGATTACTTTGGTCAGATCCATTGTCCGTTGAACGGAAAGATCGACAAAGAGCTTTTTGAAAGAGCGTGGAGAGATGTAGTAAGAAATAATCCTGTTTTATCTACAGTATACGTCTATGAAAATATTGATGATCCTGTTCAGGTAGTTTGCGATACAAACATAACAAGCTCATTCAGTGTATGTAAAATAAAAAATGGAATGACTGATAATGAATTCATAGAAAAGATTTTAAAGGAAGACAGAGAGAAGAATTTTGTGCTCGATCAATTTCCGTTAAGCAGAGTTGTTATTGCCGAGCTTGAAGATCATGATGAATTTATCCTTAGTTTCCCACACATCTCATTGGATGGATGGAGTATATTTATTATCCTAAGGGAACTTATTGAAAATTACTGTAGCTATGTCACAGAAGGAAAGACATGTCAGTTTGAAAATAAAGGCGATTTAAAGGAATTTATCAATTATCAGCGTGAACTTGATTATACCGAAGCTGAAAAATATTGGAAAGAGTATCTTGCTGACTTTAATGAAAAAAACGAGATATGGGGTATCGCAGTCGAAAATAATGACATCGGAAGCTTTGTTCAGAAGAATATCAGCCTCAGTAAAAAGGAGACAGATGATCTTAATAAAAAAGCTAAAATAAACGGCGTTACAGTCAATGTATTGTTACAGTGTGCTCTTGCAATGTGTATCGGTAAATTTTCAGGAAATAAGGATGTAGTCTTTGGAACTACTGTATCAGGAAGAAATTGTGAACTTGATAATATCAATTCAATAACCGGATTGCTTATAAATACGATTCCTGTAAGGATCAATATTGGAAAACATAATGACATTCCAAGTTTGCTTACAAGTATCCAGAATGATATATTTGCAAGAAGAGATCACGAATATGTTTCATTGGCAAAGATCAAGACAATATGTAAGACTGACAGTAATCACGAGCTTTTTGATATACTTTATATCTTTGAAAACTATCCTGTTGATAAGGTGCTGAAGGAAAATGCTGCCGGTATATCCATGGGTGATTTTTCGAGTCATGAAAGAACAAACTATGCAGTTACAATAGTTGCTGTACCAGGAGAAGAAGCACTTTTCCGTTTCTCATATATGAATGGTTTGGTAGAGGAAAGTGTTCTCGAAGCATTTATGAGTGATTTCAAGAAGGTCCTGCTCAAACTTTGCAGTGTAGAAACTGTTGATAATGCGATAATGGATACACCTGAATTAATTGATAAGATAGTCAATGAATGGAGCATTAATGCCGATGTTGTTACAGTTTATGAGGATCAGAATGAGATATATGAAGCTGTAAGCAATCCTGATAAAAATGTTCGTATTTTCCTGCTTGATGAAAATCAGGTGCCGGTATCTGTTGGTATCCCCGGTGAGGTTTATCTTGCAGTGAATAATTTCGACTTAATTGAAAGTGACTGGACCGATTGGATGGAAGAGAATAAGATCGAAAATCCACTTTCAATAAACGGCGAATTCAAGTATCTGTACAAAACAGGAGATTACGGAATTTGGAACAATAATAAAGCATTACGATTAATTGATTAAGTTTTGCAATAATCACTCCTGAAAATAAAAATACTGTAACTGAATGGGAGCTTTTGAAAATGATAAAGATTAAATCTGATATATTAAGAATTGCAGGAAAAAAAATTGACCTCAATAATCTTAATAAAAGCATAACAAATTACCTGAACGGAATAAAAACAGAGATCCTTTTAAAGCAGGATAATAAAGGTAATAAGATACCAGTTCTTTTTGTTGAACAGCAGGATGAAAAGAGTATTTCTCTTTTAGATATGGAAAAAGAGCTGAAAAATGCTGCGGTAATAAAAGAAATAATACCATTGTCAATATTTCCTTTGGACAATAATGGAGAAACAGATAAAAAAGCACTGGAACAGCTTCTGGATGATGTTCATGTATTAACTGATTACGATGATGTTTCTTCTAAGGATATGTGTTTCCTTCATGTTGAGAAATTTCATACAGCTGAACCGATACATATTAAAGATATTATTAAGAATGATTCTCCAGGAAAAAACGAAAAAATCATCGAAAATAGTGCCTTAGATGCTAAAAAAGCCTATGTTTGCGGCGGTGAAATCAAAGATGTGCCTTTTGATGTGAACGATGTTCCTTCAATGCTTTTAAGGGCAGTAGAAAAATATCCTGAAAAAGGTATATATAATATCGATCGGGAAGGAAACGAAACTTTTATATCTTATCCTCATCTTTTGGAAAACTCGAAAAAAGTTCTTAACGGTTTGCGTTCTATGGGCGTTAAGAAAGGTGAGAAGGTAATACTTCTGATTGATTCGAATGAAAAGTATTATTATGCATTGTGGGGATGCTTCCTTGGTGGAATAATCCCTGCACCAATGACCGCACCAACTAATTTCAATGCGAAATCGAATGATATAAAGGTGCTTAAAAGTGTTTGGGAAACGATTGAAAATCCTGTTGTAATTTCAACGCAGTATCTTATTGATAATCTTACAGAATATTGTAGCGAACTTAATTACGTTGACGTAGAATCATTGATAAGAGGTAACGATTCTGAATGCGAAACAGAAAATGTTGATTCAATTAGTACTGCTGTATTAATGTTTACATCAGGAAGTACAGGTCGTCCTAAGGGCGTTGTACAGACGCATATAAATATTTCAAATAAAATGCGTGCTGCAGTACAATTTAGTGAATATGAATACAATGATGTGTTCCTGAACTGGCTTTCTATAGAGCATGTTGTTGGTTTGATTGCATTTCACATCATGCCTATCTATCTTGGTGCAAATCAGGTACAGATAGAAACAGACTATATTTTGGGATCGCCTTTGAGATGGATCGATCTAAGTTCAAAGTTCAAAGCAACTATGACATGGGCACCGAACTCATTGTTTGCACTGATAAATGATTCGATAGAGGATGGGAAACAATACAAATGGGATCTTAGTACTATTAAGAGAGTTATCAATGCTGGTGAATCTGTAAATAATGATACATGCATCAGATTCTTGAAAAATCTGATGCCGTATAAACTTTCTGCTTTGTCTATTAAACCTGAATGGGGAATGTCTGAGACTTGCTGTATGACAATAGCTTCAGATACTTTTGGTGATGGAACTAATGACGGTATACAGATACTTGATAAGAATTATCTTGACAAAGATATTGTACCATGTAGCGAGAGTTTTCAGGATAAGATCACATTTGTTGAATGTGGAAAAATATATCCGGGACTTGAAATGAGAGTAGTAGATAATAACTATAATCTTTTGAATGAAAGTCAGATTGGACGTTTTCAAGTACGTGGAAAAATGGTGCTTCCTGAATACTATAATAATCCTGAAGTCAACAAAGTTTCGTTTACGGATGATGGCTGGTTTGATACAGGTGACCTTGCTTTTATTAAAGATGAAAATGTTACCTTCACAGGAAGAATGAAGGATGTTATCATTATCAATGGTATAAATTATCAGAATGTTGATATCGAGACCTGTGTTGAAGAGATTGAAAACATAGATGTAACATATACCGCTGCTTGTGCTGTTCAGGATAATGACGATAATACCGATAATGTTGCTGTATTTTATGTTCCGATACAGAGAAGCAAAAAGATCCTTAAACAACAGATAAGCAAAATAAAAGAGCATATTTTCACAACTATGGGCTTAAAGGTGAAGTATGTATTGCCTGTTACAAGAGAGGATATCCCTAAAACTAATATCGGTAAAATACAGAGATCAGAGCTTGTTACACGTTTTAAAAACGGACAGTTCAGCGATCTTATCAAGGAATTGGATATTATTCTGGATAACGATGAAGTAATTAAACCATGGTTTTTCAGAAAAAAGCTTGTTAGAAAATCTATAAGCGACTCTATTGTTACGACTGAAAACAAAAAAGTCATTATTCTTGGAAATACTGATTCTTATGTCGATAGGATCAGTAGTGCCCTGAAAGATACGGGATTAGAATGTCAGATATATAATAATGAGCCGTCGTTAACTGTTGATTATATCGTTGATCTGAGATTTGTAAGCGCCGGTTTGAACGATTATACAAAGCTCACAGATATTTCTGAAGTTATCAACAAGTGTAATACTCCTTCAAGTATTCTTAATTATTTTATCATTGCAGGAAACTCCGATGATAACGGATATATTGATGGAATCGTAAGGAGTATCAATCAGGAGGAATCTGAGATTAGGACTACTCTTATTCGTGAGTCATCAGACTCTGTTGATTCTGTATGCAACAGTATTATAAATGAAATCAGAAATTCTTCAAACGAGGAAATTGTAATTTATAACAATAATGAACGATTTGTAGAAAGTCTCGAATCTATTGATATCCAAAATGAATTAAACGATGTTTCAAAGATTGTACACGGAGGCAGATATGTTATAACAGGCGGTTCAGGCGGAATAGCATATCTTCTTACAAAGAAACTTGTAAATGATATCTCATGTGAGATAATACTTGTCGGCAGAACTCCTTATAACGAGATGAATGCTGATAAAGTAAAGAGTATAGATGCATTATTAAATCTGAGCGATAAAATCTCTTATGTCAATGCTGATGTTTCAACAAAGGAAGGCATTGATTCAATAAGAAATGCTATTGATACTAAATGGAGCGCTGAGTTTGACGGTATCTTCCACCTTGCAGGTGTAGGAACGTTTTCAGATGAATATGATAGCGAAAAACATTTCTTTAAGGATGAAAGTTCTGAAAACTTTAATGAATGTTTTGCATCTAAGGTAAATGGTACGTACAATCTTGCAAGTATCATTAATAAAGATAAGCTGTTTGTTGTTTTCGGTTCTATAAATGGATATTTTGGAGGAATAGGATACAGTGCTTATTCAGGTGCAAACAGCTTTATAATTAAATTTATCGATAAGCTTGTTGAGCAGGGATATAATAACTGCTATTGCATGAGCTGGAGCGCATGGAGCGATATCGGTATGTCCAAGAATAGTATGTATTTAAACGCGATCAGAGAAAAAGGTTATATCCCGCTAATTGGAACGCAGGCACTTTATTCTATGTTTGCGGTTCTTCGTACTGATATACATAATGTTTATATCGGTCTTAATTCTGATAACTATAATATAAGAAAAGAGATGTATCAAAAACCGGAGCTTCATATTGATACGGTTTTGTTTTATCGTTCCTATATCGAGGAAACTGCCAAAAAAATAGCAAGTAATTATAATATTGAAAGATGTATATGTGCAAGTGAAGATGCCGTTAACGTTAACGGTGTATGGGATAAGAGAAAGCTGCTTAATCTTATCAAAATGGAAGATGATGAGCTTCTTGAGATCGAAACTGATACGGAAAGAAAATTGGCGGAAATATGGACTAAACTTCTTGATGTCAACAATATCGGCAGAAACAGTGATTTCTTCTCAATAGGCGGACATTCACTTATTGCCACAAAACTTAGTGCGGATATAAAGAATGTTTTCAATGTAAAACTGGCTTTGAATGAAGTGTTCCGCAATTCCACTCTTCAGCTACTTGCTAAAAAAATAGATGATATGTGTAAGAGTGATGAAGGCGAAAACGTTGTGATACCGTCTGAAAAAAAGGAATATTATGAGTTATCATATGCACAGCAGCGTGTATTTATGATAGATTGCCTTGAAAAGATAAGAGGTTTGTACAATATTGTTGGTGCTTGGGATATAAACGGAGATATTGATGCCGATATATTTAAAGTTGCGATCAGTTTACTTACTAAAAGGCATCAGATGCTTCGTACTACATATGAGATGCTTGATGGTTCACCGATACAAAAAGTTCATAAAATGATGAATATACCCATAATCAGTATAAATATGGACGGATTGCCTGAGTTACTCCAGAATCAGAAGGTAGAAGATATTATTCAGGACGAATGTAATCGAATTTTTGACCTTGAAAACGGACCGCTTATGACAGTGACATTGATAAGAAAAAACAAGAATCAAAATGTTCTTATTATCTCACAACACCATATTATTTCTGACGGATGGTCATTCGGTATTTTTGTAAAAGAACTTGAAGAGATGTATAATTCTATCAAAAATGGCAAGAATATTGAGCTTGATGCAATACCTGTGAGTGTCGTAAATTATATTGAATGGAACAATAAAAAGGTCATCGAAAATGAAAACGACAAGAAATACTGGGAGAATAAACTGAAAGATGTTTCTGATGTTTTGCAGTTGCCGTTTGATTTTAAGCGTCCTGATATTCAAACTTATGCTGGAGACAATGTAATAATAAATATTGAAGATGCATATAAAGAAAAAATTGATCGTTTCTGTCTTGCACATTCAAGTACGCCGTTTATGACAATGTTTGCTGCTTATTGTATTTTCCTATATAAAATGACCGGACAGAGAAAAACTGTTGTTGGTATCCCTGTTTCTGGAAGAGAAGATGCAGAAACAAAGAATATGATCGGAATGTTTGTAAATTCTCTTGCAATATGCAATGATATTGATACAGATGCAAATGTCAATGACGTTATCAATACTATAAAGGATAATATGATGGAAGCTTACGATCATCAGTATTACCCGTTTGACCGCGTTGTTGAAGTAGTAAATCCTGACAGAAATCTTAGCACTACTCCGTTTTTCCAGACAATGTTCAATTACTTGAATGTCCGTTTGAATATGAATCTTAACGGAGTGGATGTGACTGAACATGAAGTAAGCCATAAAATAGCAAAGTATGATCTCTCTGTCAATATACTTGATACTGATAAGAATTTCTCTATATCATTTGAATATAACATAGATCTTTGCAAAAAGGAAACCATAGAGAGATGGGCTGGATATTATATCAATATTCTCAATCAGATTATCTCGGGAACTAATTACAAAATTGCTGATATCGCTCTTCTTACTGAAAATGAAAAAAATGAAATACTTTCGCTAAACGATACTACGTCTGTTCCAAGCAGCAAAAGTGTTGATGAATTATTCGATGAAATTGTCGAAAGATTTAGTGATAATATTGCTGTAAAATATAAGAATGACAGTTTAACATATGCTGAATTGGACAAAAAGTCTGATGAACTGGCGTGTGAGCTTCTGAGAAATGGCGTTAAGAGAGGTGATAAAGTCGGAATTTATGCTGAGAGAAATACAGAGACGATAGCAGCTGTTCTTGCTATAATCAAATGTGGTGCCGCATATGTTCCTATAAACAGAAAATATTCAGAAAAAATCATGAACCATATGCTTGACGACTGTGCTATAAGTGTTGTTATGTCTTATAGAAAAGATGAAACAATTCTCGAAAGAAAGAATATATGCGTCTCTGCTGATTATACTAATGAAAAATATGACAGAGTCGCTACCTGCTCAGATGATGCTTATGTAATTTATACTTCTGGAACAACAGGTATACCAAAGGGTGTTGTTGTATCTCACAGAAATATAGTAAGACTAGTTCGTGATATAGATTGGTTTACATTTGAAAAAAATGATGTGCTATTACAAACGGGTGCACTTTCGTTTGATGCTTCAACATTTGAGATATGGGGCGCACTTCTCAACGGTTTGACATTATGTCTTGTTGACGAGGATTGCATACTCAGTACAAACAGACTAAAAAACGAAATTGAAAAAAACAAGGTTTCTATCATGTTTGTCAGCTCACCGCTATTTAATCAGCTTGTAGAGTCTGATGTAACCGTATTTAAAGGCTGCAAGAAGCTTTTGGTTGGTGGAGATATATTGTCGCCGAAGCATATAAATATGGTTCGTGAAATATGTGAAGGTATTGAAATCTATAATGCTTATGGTCCGACAGAGAACACGACTTTTTCGACAATATTTAGGATTGACTGTGATTATGAAGAGTCGATACCGATAGGTTATCCTATTACTTATTCGACTGCATATATCGTCAATGAATCAAATCAACTTCAGCCTTATGGAGTGATTGGTGAGCTTTTAGTTGGAGGATATGGAGTTGCTAAGGGTTATCTTAATCAACCCGAGCTTACAGATCATAAATTTGTGGATAATCCATTTGTCGAAGGAGAAAAAGTTTACAGGACAGGAGATTTTGTAACACTTGACAGAAATGGTGTTATTCATTTCTATGGTAGAATCGATAACCAGGTAAAGGTAAGAGGCTTTCGTATAGAGCTTGATGCAATTCAGAAATGTCTCATGAAATGTTCGTTTGTCAAAGATGCCATTGTAAATCTTGAAAGTGGAAAGAGAATTAATGCATATTTTGTATCGAATCAGGAAGATGTAAAAGATGAAGTAATTGATTACCTTAAACATAATATTGCAGATTATATGATACCGAGCAAGATAATGCAGATAGATAAAATACCGCTCAATACAAACGGTAAGGTAGATTTATCTGCTCTTGCTGCAATAAAGGAAGCCGAGACGCTGGTAAAACGGGAGGCACCTGAAAGCGAAGAGGAATGTAGAATACTTGATGTGTTCAGAAAAGTTCTTCAGAATCCTTCGTTCGGAATTCTTGATAATTTCTTTGAATTTGGCGGAGATTCTTTGCTTACAATAAGAGTATCATCCGAACTGCGCAAGATAGGATGCAATATCGAGCCAAAAATGATTTTCATGTTCCCTGTTGTAAGAGAACTGGCAAAGACTCTTGGTTCTGAATATGATAAAACCGATACAGAGCGTTGCCCTGAGGATTATCTTATCAAGATACATGAAGGTGTTGAGGGCAGATCAAATCTTATACTTGCACCTCCTGCTGGCGGAACAATATTAGGTTATATCGAGCTTGCAAGGCATTTCAAAAAGTCGGGAAATGTTTATGGAATACAGGCACCTGGTCTGTATGAAGATGAGACGCCGAAATATCTCAGTTTTGATGAAATGGTAATCTTTTGTATAGACGCCATATCGTCTACTTTCAGATCGGGTGTTGATTATATAGGAGGACATTCTCTTGGCGGTCATTTTGCTTATGCAATGTGCGTTGAATTGATTAAGCGTGGAATGAAGCCAAAGGGAATACTGATTCTTGATACTCTTCCTGAACTTAATAAGATTAATACGGAAGTTGAAAAGGATATCAGTGAAGAAGAATTCAAGCTGTTCGTTTTAACTATGGGTATAGGAAATATGCTTAATCATGATTTCTCATATCTCAGAGAAATGAGTTACGAAGACGCCAAGGCAGAGCTGTTAAAGATATCTAAGGAGGATGAATATATTGCATCATTCTTTAACGAAAATTACTTGGATAAATACCTGAAAATGCAGTTGCATCATATCTTACTTTCAAGAGATGTCGTTCTTCCGAAGGAAAAGCTTGATATCCCAATTAAAATTGTAAGAACTACTGAAAACGAGCAATATGTAAAAGACTTATTTAATGAATGGCAAGATTATAGTAAACATGAAATTGAAATAATTGATATAGAATCTAACCACACGTCTATGATGAAGCTTCCTCACGTAATTAAACTTGCAGAAATAGTAGAAGAGTTACTGGAAGATTAAAAATAAAGATAACGGAAAGAATCTGATTTTTTCCGTTATATATAAAAAAGTCAAACGACAATATTACAAGGAGATGATTTTATGATTAGTATTGAGCACGTTAGTAAAACTTTTAAAAACAAAAAAGGAATATTTGACATTGACCTTAAAGTCGAAGATGGTCATGTTTTTGGATTTATTGGTCCTAATGGAGCAGGAAAATCAACGACGATCAGACATCTTATGGGATTTCTCAAACCTGATTCGGGATGTATGAAAATGAATGGTTTTGACTGTTGGAGCGAATCAGAAAAAATAAAGAACAAAGTTGGATATTTGCCCGGAGAGATAGTATTCCCATTTGGTATTTCAGCTAAGGATTTTTTGGATATGCAGCTTAAAATGCGTAATTATAAGGACGCATCCATTTCAAAAAGACTGATAGAAAGATTTAAACTTAATACCTCTATCCCGATAAATAAAATGTCAAAAGGAATGAAACAGAAGCTTGCTATCGTCTGCACATTTATGTGTGATCCTGATATAATAATTCTTGATGAACCAAGTACAGGACTTGATCCGCTTATGCAGATGGAACTGATATCACTTCTGTGTGAAGAAAAATCTAAAGGCAAAACAATTTTCCTTTCTTCACATAATTTTGAAGAAATCGAAATGGTCGCTGATGAGATATGTATTATCAAACAGGGCAGACTCGTTGAGAATCGCAATATGAATGATGTTTACTCCGAAATGAAAAGACATATGTTCATACGGCTTAATGATGATAAGCCTTTGAATATTGATCCGAAAGTACTTGAAAAGACAGGAGATAATAAATACTCAATACTTATTAATGAAAACGAAAATGAAATTATCAGAGAACTTGCGAGACATGAAATTGCTTCAATGAGTATCGAACAAGTAAGTTTAAGAGATATTTTTCAGAAGTACTATGAGGGGGAAGAATAATATGATCTCAAAAATAATTTGCAAAATATCCTTTAAAATGAATCGTTTGTTTTTCTTATTAGTACTTGCGTGTATAGTCATATCTGAGATATCACTTATTGCAATTTATCCTGCAATAAACAAAAACGGAGGATATTCGGATTTCCTTAAAGAAATGCCTCAGGATATGCTTACCGCTATTGGAATGCAGGGTAATCTTAATAATCTTAATGAATATTTGAATATGAATTTCTATAATTCTATTTATATGTATATTCTTATGGTTTTTGTTGTTGTAATGTCGGCAAGACTTTCAGCAAAGCTTTTAGGTGATACATCACTGGCATATTTTCTTAATTCTTCAATTTCGAGAAAAAAATTCATGAACAGTCAGATTTTTGTATTTAATATTGAGCTTTTCCTTATGACGGTTTGTTCCGTAGTGTCAGTTCTGATCGGAAAGTTATTCCTGTCAGAGGGCGTATTTGAGCTTTCGTCATTTCTGAAGATTAATATTGAGCTGTTTGCTCTTTTTATGCTTATTGGTTCACTATGTTTCTGTATAAGCGTTTTCGTAAATAACGGATCTCAGGCTGTAGCTTATTCAGCAACATTTGTAGTATGCCTTTATATTACGGATGTTTTCAGAAAGCTTGTAAAAAGCATGAAAATATTAGATTATTGTACTCTGTTCACTGTTTATGATACAGAAAAAATAACTAATAATACTACTTATTTTGTTGTATCATCTGTTGTAATGATAGTATCAGCTATTTTAATATATGCTTGTTCAATATATTACTTTAACAAACGTGATCTCTATCTATGATGCACTATCAAGAGTTTCGTTAATAAAACCTCTGAAGTAGTTTATAATAGAAAAACTACTTCAGAGGTTTATACAAATCTTGGGATAGAGACTAGCTATGAAAAGTCAAGTATAAATTGACAAGAATTACTATCGTTGTTGTAGCTGCACAAGGGTGACCTTAACCAGGCCCCCTATAATTCAAGATTAAATTGGTACAGCAATAATAAAGAAATTATCAGTCAGAAAGGAAAAATGTTAATGTCAAATATAGTCTACTGTGCAGTCAATACAGATCTTATTTCTGATACCGAACTCAATTATATTTCTTCTTTTCTTCCAGCTGATCGTTTGAAAAAAGCTAAAGGATATAGCAAGGATATAGACAGAAAAAACTGTATAGTAGCATATTTCATGCTTTTTTATGGTCTCAATAAAGAATACAGTATGGGATGGATACCTAACATGTCTTACAACACTTTCAAGAAGCCGTTTTTTGTCAAGGAAAAGCATATCAACTTCAATCTTTCACATTGTGATAACTTAGTATGCTGCGGATTTTCAGATAGCAAAATAGGTGTTGACATACAGTCGAAGGTTCATGAAGTTGATTCTATTGTTGATCTTTCAATGTCGCCGAATGAAAAAGATAAGATCATGGGTTCTGAGGAGCCAGGCTTATTATTTGCAAAGTATTGGAGTATAAAAGAGGCATATATGAAATGTCTAGGATGTGGTTTGAACGATAAACTGAGCGAATTGGATTTTTCATTTTTCCAGAACAGTCATTTTATATATGATAATTTAATATTCAATACAAAATACAGCAGGAATGTTTGGATAACTGTTTGTTCGGCGATAGATATCCGAAAGATTGTGATTGCTGATATACGAGACTACATCTATTCTTAGGATTGTACATCTCACATACAGGGGTGCTCTTAATTTTTCCATGAAATGTATTTATTATACTTGACAAATGGTAGAAAAAGAGCTATTTAAGATTTCAAAAGAACAGCTGTCTTCGTCACAAGAGACAACTCTAGAAGAGTTAGATGAAATGTCCGAACTTGTTGAGCAACTTACAAATGGGGAAGCAGTAGCAGATTTAGTTGCCTATACTTTCCTAGATAATATAGCATTACACATTGGGAATCTTTACAAAACTAAGCTAATGCTTACTGATAGTAGAAAACGGTAGTGTAAAATAAGTTGTGTAAACACAAAAAGGGATACATCCGTTCTGGTTGATAAAAAAGAAATAAAATGCTAACGTTTAATAGAAATGTTAGCATTTTATTTCCTACGAAAGGATACTGCTATTATAAATAATATTGAAATGATTATGGCTTCTTTTCAACGACATCAAGGATTTTTGACCTTTCAACAAGTACTTGAAGAGAAACTACCTTACAAAATGTTGCTGAGAATGATTGATGAGGGACAAGTAGAGCTTGAAGGAAAGGGGTTATATCGCCTCCCGGATACTTATCTGGACGATTGGTTTGTGGCGCAGCAACGTTTTTCAAAAGGAATTTTTTCTTTAGAAACAGCTCTTTGGTTACATGGATTATCACTAACAGTTCCCTTTGAGATGACCATGAGCTTCCCTTATGGAACCAATACAAAAAATGTTAAATCAGAAGGTATACGTCCGATAGTTCTTCGTTCTTATTATGATGAGGGAATTATTGAGCTTGAGCGACAAGTGGGGCAGAAGATTAAGGTATACGAGCCGGAGAGAGTTTTAGCAGAGTGTTTAAGACCAGTTTATCAAGTTGATGTTCAAGTTATAGCTCCTGCATTTAAGATGTATTTTCAAAATCACAAAGTTAACTCTTCAAAACTGTTTCACTATGCACAGTTATTCAGGGTGACTAATAAGTTGCAATCTTACATAGAGGTATTAGCCTAATGTTTTCCAATGCAAATAGCTTGAAGTCAAAGATTATGAATATGGCTATAGATTTTGATGTATTGCGTGAAGCTCTGGCCAATACTGTAGAAAAACGAGGAAGTAAAGAGGCTATTGATATTTGGGAAAATCAGCTAAATAGTATTGAGACTGATGAGTATCAAAAGCAACTTTGGACACGTTATCAAAGACAATTCAAATATGCACAAGATATTTCTTTTGAGAAATCAGTTCAGATTGTTAGAGAACTCATGACAACTATGATGTAATATAAAACGGTTCATTACCATATATTGGGTAGTGAACCGTTTTTTTGTCTCTAATCCTTTTGGTAAAAGGAACATTCATATCCATTTGCTCGAAGGTTGCTATCAGGCATCCAGTTAGGTGCTATACCCATTAGACTTGCTATATCTTCAAGGCTTTGGTCTTTATCACACTCAATGATGACTTCATCATCAAGGAGTTGCTATGTATAGGTGGTAGTGTAAAATAAGTTGTGTAAACACAAAATTATTGATAGTATCCGATGATTTTAAGATATAGAGTAGTTAGAAATGAATTAAGGATGGTGGTTTAAAGTGGAAAAAGAAACGATTATATTTCAGCGTGGTGGGTTTGATAATTATTATAGAAGTGTATTGAATGGTGGTAAATATGTTGATCCCGATTGTAGAGAGGACATTGATACACCCTACTATAATTTTTTAACGGAATTTCTAAGAAAAAGAGAGAGTGAAAGTAATTATAAAAATAAATATTCTTTTATTCCCCCTAAACTTGCTAAATTAACTAGTGACAGTGAGAAAAAGATAAAAGATAATGATAAATATAAAATTGTTGTGAAGCAAAATGACGAATTGCTGTTCAGACTTACTTCAGATCAATTTGGTTTTTCGGGAGATGAATATGTATATCAGCAATCCGATGGTCATCTCAAGTATCCTTTAGCTAGAATTAATTATTTATCTAAAAATGAATCTATTGATGAGGGAGAGAGGATTTTAAATAAACTAATTAATTATGTGAAAAATACAAGAACGCTTGGGGGATCTTTTATCTGGCCTACGCCTAAGAAAAGTGAAGGTTTTCGAAATAGCAAATATAATATGAGTCGTGGTGTAGGTTCTTATATAGAAGATCGAGTAGATTTAACTCTTTTAGAGATTAAACATGCACTAGATGGGGAATATCATAAATCTCAACATAAAGATGATATCCTATATACTCTTTATATTAAAAACACAGATGGTATACGAACATGGCTGGACCATTTTGAGACATTTGAGAAATTTGTTGATTATTTTATGTTTAATAATTTTATTGAAAATGGAATGCCACTTAACATCTTGACAGGTAAGGCTATTTGTGAAGAAGAAGTAAAAAAATATAAAAATAAAACATGTCAGATCAAGAATCTCAAATTAAGTGAACTGTTAGAGATGATTGAGAGATTAGAAAACATGATAATTAATAGAACACGTCTGATGGAAGAACATATAAAGGATTATATAGTAAAGAGATATAATATGGATTGAGCTCCCCCCCAAAAAAGTTTTCTGACTTTTGGGGGTTATGCTTTCCGTTAGTCGCTATTTTCATGTTTTAAAAAATACATGAGGACTAAAATCAGAATTAAAGACAGAATATAAAGATATTTATGTTTTTTTATTGTTAAAGAATTAGTCTTTTAGTATAATAACAGTATCAATATAATATGTTCCATGATATCACCTCATTGAGGATTAATGAAAACGCTGTGAAATTTCAACATAGCGTGAAGCGTAGGAAATTCTCCTACGCTTTTTTTGTATGTGAAAGTGAGTTATTTGGTCTGCTTGTCTGAATTGATAACAGTAAAATGCTAAGAACGACCTGATATCCTTTAAGGCACCCAAAAAGTTAGAAAGTCTAAGAGTTTATCAAAACTAAAGATAAAGATATTTATGTTTTTTATTGATAAAGAATTAGTCTTTTAGTATAATGACACTAGATAATTTGTTCCATGTTCTCACCTCATTGAGGGTTAATGGAAACGCTATGGAATTCTAACATAGCGTGAAGCGTAGGAAATTCTCCTACGCTTTTTTTGTATGTGAAAGAGAAGTGAGCCATGTTTTCGTATTTACTTTAGTAATAATATCCTGTTAAGACCGTCTGGTTGTCCCTGGTGTTTATTACATCCCTCAATAATATAAATGATACCTTAGAAATTATCTTTATAAGAATGAGAATCCAATGCTACAAACAGTTTGGATCGCTATTCATTCAAATGGTTATAGTTATAACCTTCTAAAGTGAAGCAGTTTGGTACACGCATACACTCTTTTGAAAAAAATATCTAAGATATAAAATAAAAAGCCCTTAACCTTGGTTAAGAGCAAATAAAAAGGAGAGGACCAATGTCAGTAAGGGTTATTTACAGCTCAAAGCTGAAGGTAGCACCGCACCCGAAGTCACCAAAGCAACTTCCTTTGAACGCTCTGTTACCAGACGTCCTACGATATCCTCTCATTATGCAAATCATAGCATAAAAGTTAGCTTTAAGTCAAGAACAACGTACAAATAATGGCCAGTTAGTGAAGGTGATTTGAAGAAAATTAATGAGTATGGTAAAGCGATTCAAGCTTCTCAACCCCTATATGATTTTGCTAAAAAAGCAGTTTTGAACTTAATGTGTAAAATAAAAAAACCTTAACTTTGGTTAAGAGCAAATAAAAAAGGAGAGGACTTCTTGGTACATGGGGTCTTTACAGTCTAAAACTGAAGGCAGTCCCGCACCCGAAGTCACCAAAGCAACTTCCTTTGAACGCTCTGTTACCAGACGTCCTACGGTATCCTCTCATTACGCAAATAATAGCATAAAAGTTAGCTTTAAGTCAAGAGTAACGTACAAATAACGGTCAGTTAGTGAAAATGATTTGAGCAAAATTAATAAGTAAGGACAAGAATGATACAAAATAAAGTAATGGAAAGCGTGAGAAGGTAGTGTAAAATAAGTTGTGTAAACACAAAATAATTGACAGTATATTTTTGGTTGAACAGTCTTTACAAATATGGTAAAATAGCTTTAGAATTGATTATGTACTCATGGGGTTATCTCACCATGACGTTTAACGCAAGGGGAAACTCTTGCGTTTTTTGTTTTGAAAGTCTGTTAAAGTTAAATAGACAAAATGTCTTTAATAAAGAGTCCCCCCCAACCCAAGATAAATGTATGATGATAGGTATGGTAAAAAATAAATGAAGCTAGGAAGTTAAGAATATGGAAATCAAAGATCACTTTGGTGTATACGGAGTCTGTCTTCAAGACGGGAAACTGCTCTGCATTGAGAAAACGAGAGGACCTTATCGGCATCGTTTTGATTTACCGGGTGGTAGTCAAGAACCAGGTGAGGGACTGACAGACACTCTCAAGAGGGAAGTTCTGGAAGAGACGGGCTATATGCTTAGCCGTTATTCAACTCCTAGGATTTATGATGTAATGGTTCAAGAAGATGGGCAAGACTTCGCTGTACACCATATCATGGCCTTTTATGATATAGTACTTGACTTGGAACACTCTCAAAAATCCCTTCCTCATGAAGTTCTTGATGGAAGCAATGATTCAGCAAATGCAATTTGGTTGAATTTGGAAGAAATTACTGCAGACAATGCTTCGCCTTTAGTATTGAAGGTGAAGGCAGAGTTGCGAGGATTTCCAGAATTAGAACTGACAAGCTATAATAATTGGAAAGTAAAAGAAATAAAGGAGAAGAAATGACACCTCAAGAAATGTGGAATGCCTACAAGCAAATTAACCCCTCAATCGGAGATGAAATCGATGCTTGGGCTTTTGGAGTAGAAGCCGATCTCTTGGCAGATTTGGTGTTAAAAGGTGAAAAGACGGCAACTGCATCAGCCTATGATCTTTATGCAGTTGATAACGACCCCCTGCCACAAGAAGGGACCTTTGATGTTGTTTTAGACAGTCAAGATCAAGCTGTCTGCATTGTCGAAATCACCAAGGTTTCTGTTCAGCCTTTCAATCAAGTGTCAGACGACCATGCCTTTAAGGAAGGGGAAGGAGATAAGTCCCTTGCCTATTGGCGGCAGGTTCACGAGGAATTCTTCACGAAGTGGCTGGAGAAAGCGGGCCTGACTTTTACACCTGACAGCAAGGTTGTTTTAGAAGAATTTCGCAAGGTTTATCCATTATAGAACATGAGAGTGGGACAGTTGAGTAGGGCTGTAAAAGCTGATGAAATCAGCGTAGTAGAGCCCACTCAACCACTGCGTCTTGCTCGGCAATCCAAGGACAATTGAGAGGCTAGGACTTTTGTCCCGCCCTCTTTTTAAAGGGGATATTCGAGATGCGTTTTAATTCTAAAAGTGAAAGAAATTTGGCTTTTGAACAGGCTCTTTTGAGATATGATATCATAAAAAAAGGGCTACTTAAGATTTCGAAAGAAGAGCTGTCATCGGCACAAGAGACAACTTTAGAAGAGTTAGATGAAATGTCTGGAGTTGTTAAGCAACTAACGTGTGGGGAAGCAGTTGCAGATTTAATTGCCTATGCTTTCCTAGATGATATGGAGTTAAATTGGGATTTTTCCCAAGCTAGTGACTCCTAATAGTAGAAATTAAAAAGGCGCTTAAAGTTTTTTAACTTTGAGTGCCTTTTTTTGTTACTTTTTGGTATCTTTTACGAATAGATATATTGTAGAAAATAGGAGGTATATAAAATGATGACTTATGATGAAGTAATGGAAGCGATAGAAAGAGGGTTTATCAAGGGAGATAAAATCAGTATTATTCGACGAAATGGCAAGATCCATGATTATGTTTTACCAGGAGAGAAAGTAGAACCTGGAGAAATAGTGGAAAAAGAGGACTTAGATGTTGTCCTTGAAGAGTTGAAGGAGTTCTAAAATGATGCAGCTTTTAAGTAAGATGATTCCTATGGTCTCGAAAAAGGGATACAAGAGTGATATAATAGCCTCAATTATTTAAAATGGAATGACTGGGTACTATAAGGTAGGTGACTCAATAGGAAGGATAATTTCTGTTTGAAAATATTCTCCTTGTTCACTTGTGATAATCATACTACCTCCATGTAAATCAACAATTTGGTTAGAAATTTTTAGTCCCATACCACTTCTGCGAACCCCAGAAATATCAAAATTAAATTCCTCAATTTTATTAATATTTTTAAGTATATCTGTAGAAGTTCCAATTCCATTATCACGTATAATAACTGAAAATTTATTACGGGAAATATAGTTAAGGACAATCTGAATATTACAACCAGAAGGGTTATGCAATACAGAATTATAAATGAGATTGTGAATAACTCTAGACATCAAAGATTTTTCAATGTACATTTTTTTACCCAGCAATTTATTATCAGGAATAAACTCAAAATTAAAATCATTCCAAATCTCTTGATTAATAATTTGTATGATTATTTCCTTAAAGAAGGGTATAATGTCTGTTATTTCTTGATTTAATTTTAAATTACTGTTTGTTAGTCTAGCGAATATGTTGAGATCGTTTAGCAAATTTTGAATATAGTGACTCTCAACCAGCGTAGGTTTCAAATTTTTTAATAGGTCATCATTGTCTGTTTTTTCAATAGCTAATGATGTATTAGCCACGATAACTGAGAGTGGGGTTTTGATGTCATGAGCTATTCCAGAAATCCAATTCTCTTTGAATTCTTCATTTTTACGTAGTTTTTTGTTAGCAGAGTTAACCGCTAAAGTTAATCTATTTAATTCTTGAACAGAGTTTACCTGTTTGTTTAAACCGACAGGTAATTTACCTATTGCGTTAATAATTGGCTGGATGTTGCGATTTAAGAAAGTAACACTATAAAGGTATAGGAATAGGCAAAATAGGCAGTTAACAAATATGATAACTAAAATTAAAATCGGAAAAATTTGAATTCTTTTTAGATCAAAGAAATTATTTCCGTATCTAATGATACTTTCTTTTGGAAATGCAATTATATAAATATCTTTTTGTTCTTTTTTTATTTGAGTGAATATTGGATAGTCATCTAAATAATAACGTGAAAACTTAATGACATCGGCATAATCAAATTGTGTTTTTATATTTTTAGGTTTTTTGATATTAAACTTTTCATTTCCACTTTTTTGATCAAGAATCATGACCCATAAGTTGTGCTTTTTAATCAGTTTTTTTGCAGTTTGATTAACTTTATATGTTCCATTTGATGGGGTGATGTTCGAAGATACACCTTGTATGATATCTATAGGAGATTGTTGGCTACGGATAAAGTTGGTTGTAGCTACTAATAGAACAAAATCGATTAATATTATGATAAGAAAGGCGAGAATAAATTTTAATATACCTTTTTTGAAAATATTCATAGAAGACTCCGTAAATTCAGATAACTAACTTATAACCCAGCCCTTTGACTGTAATGAGATGATGTGGTTTTGATGGGGATAATTCTATCTTCTCTCTTATATTACGAATATGTACCATTAAGGATTTTTCATACCCGAAACTATCTATTCCCCAAATAGTATCGCAGATTGCTTCTGTTGACACAATATAGTTTTTATTGGTATATAGTTTTCTTAGAATCTGTATTTCAGTTGGAGTTAGTGATAAATGCTGTTCCTCTTTTTTTACACTAGCATTATTTAAATCAATGATACAAGAAGTTAAAGTTATTAATTCTGATTCTCCTTTATATGCTCTCCTCAGTAAAGCAATTATACGATAGATTAAAGTTTTAGGAAGAAATGGTTTTGTGACAAAGTCATCACCACCTGAATCTAATCCTTTAACTTCATCATCTGGATTATTTTTGGCTGTTAAAAATAAAATTGGTATATCAGAAGTTTCTCTGATGTACTGAGCAAGTAGATAACCTTCTCCATCAGGCAACATTACGTCTAGGATAATGAGGTCTATTTTAGAAATAGAAAAAATATCTATTCCTTCGCTAATACTGTAAGCATTACTAATATTCTTAAAGCCCCTGCTCACCAAAACTTCTTTAATAGATTTACTAAGTGAAACATCATCGTCTACTATTAATATCCGTTTGTTTAATAGCTGCGCTTCGAAATTCATATATGCACCTCTCATAAAATTTGTTTTAATTATACCATAGAGTTATCTATATAGCCGATGAGACAGGTAAAGTCTATATAGATACCCATAGTAATCTAATAAAAACCAATGAAAGTTACTTCAACTTTATTAATTCAAAAGTATAGAAAATATTCTGTTCTATCTTAATGTTATCTTTAAGATGATAAAGTAGAATTACATTGTAAAGAAAGGAGCAATCCTGGCTAAAAGGATTACAAGGTAATTAATGAGATGAACAATATTATTGAATTGAAAAATCTTAAAAAGGTCTATAAAGACACTACTACAGTGGATCTTAAGACACTGACAGTCAGAGAAGGGGAAATCTATGGTTTTTTAGGTCCCAACGGCGCAGGGAAAACAACTACGATGAAAATGATCTTATCTTTAGTGGAGCCTACTTTAGGAGAGATTTTAGTCAATGGTCAAAATATCAAAGAGAATAAAGATTACTTAAATCAAATTGGATCGATGATTGAGGAACCATCTTATTATCCAAATTTAACGGGATATGAAAACTTATTAGTATTTCAAAAAATGGTAGGTTTTGATGAGGATAATATTTGGCCAACTTTGAAATTAGTTGGATTGGCAGAGGACAAAAATCGTAAGAAATTAGTGAAAGCCTATTCCCTAGGGATGAAGCAACGTTTAGCCTTAGCTTTTGCTTTAGTTAAAAAGCCCCAAATTTTATTATTAGATGAACCGACTAATGGTCTTGATCCAGCAGGGATTCATGAAATTCGTGAGTTGATTGTTAAATTAGCAAAAGAAGAAGGCTTAACAGTCTTTATCTCCAGTCACATTTTATCAGAGATAGAACAAATTGCTGATCGGGTTGGTATTATAAATCATGGTTGTTTAGTTTATGAAGGAGAGATCCGAGAGATCAAATCAAATACTTGGATTGAGATTGGTGGCGATTTTTCGCAAAATAATATTGTTCAACACTTAGTTGATATCGGTTCAGTCAGAGTACGGGAAGCATCGGCGAGTGAGGTTAAATTAGACGATATGAGTAACGATCGTCTTGCGGATATTATCACCTATATAACAGACCATGGCTTTAGAATTTTTCGTGTCACTAGAGAAAGTGAGACATTAGAAGATATTTTTCTGGAACTAACAAAGGAGGTATAAGATGAAAGGTGTGTACATTGAATGGTTAAAAAGTAGACGAACAAAATCTTTTTCAATTGTTACTCTTTTGATGATTGTAGCGACATTGTGGAGTGTTGCAATGTTTATGTCTGTTTTTTCGCATCCAGAGTTAAAAAATGTCGGAACTTTATTTAGTAATCAGAATGTGAACCTTCTCATGCTTCCTATTGCTGTTTCTGTATTTGTGAGTCGAATTGTGAGTAATGAACGTGAAGGACAGACCTTTAAATTACAAGCTACAAATGGCTTAGGTTTGATGACTATTTTTAGACATAAATTTTTATTTACAATGGTCTTCTTCTTTGTCATGTCTTTTGCAGAAATTGTAGCTATCTGTTGCTTTGGAAAACAATCTGGTATCTCAATTCCTATGGACATTGTAGGAGTTCAATTTTTAGGACAATTACTATCTATTTTCGCTCTAGTTTCTATCTATTTAACGTTAGCAATGGTTCTAGAAAAACAAGGCGTATTACTGGCTTTAGGATTGTTAGGAGGTTTTTTAGGAATCGTCTTAAATCCAAGAAGTTATGGTTTTGCTAGTTTGCTTAATCCGTTGACCGGAGCAGGCAGTTTAGCGCCTTATAAGTATCACTTTCTTGGGGATGGGGCATATACCTACCTCTTGGATCAACAGTTAGCTTGGAAACTAGTATTCTTTATGATTTATTGTTTGATGTTATACGGTTTAGCTAATGTTATTCTGAGAAAGAGAGGAAGTTGAAATGAGACCTTATGTTTTTGCTGAGTGGAAAAAGACTCGCAAATTACAATTGTTCATGATTGGAATGGCATTTTTGATTTTTTCTAGCTTTATCGGTCTAGGAGTTTATTTTGCTAATAGGGCTGTCTTAATTGATAAGACACAATCCCTTGTTTTATGGGGACAATTAACATTTTATAACAGTACACTTCTCTATCCTCCTATGTTAGCCATTATTGTGGGACAGTTACTGATGCCAGAATTTGAGAGAAAAAACATTGAGATGTTAAAAGCTAATCAAGTTTCAATGGATAAATTGTACTTTGGAAAACTATTAAGTGGCTTCTTTCTGATTCTTTCCGTCCAACTTTTTTTACTACTTATTTTTGTTGTAGCTGCCAAAGTTGACGGGATTTCGTTTGACCTCAGTTTAGCAGTTCATATTAAATGGCTTCTGTTATCAGTGGTGGCCTCTTTTCCGATAATGACGCTTCAATCCTTCGTGACCGCAAAGACTCGTAATTTTAGTAAAGCTGTTGGAGTTGCTACAATTGGTGGCATGTTAAACTTTGTATTAATCTTTATTAACGAGAATTTTACAAAGTTTTTCCCTTATTCTCAACCAATGATTGCCCTACGCAGTCGTTCTTTAACAGATATGTCCTTAATAGATTTGACGATTTTTCTAGTTGTTAATAGTCTATATAGTTTACTTTTCTATAAATTAACAGTGGCAGCTTTGAAGAAAAACGAATAATGTTTTAAAAATATATCCATTGTTTATGTCAGAATAAGGAAATTTCAGTCAAAAATTTGGATACTGTCAATAATTATGTGTAAACACTCAAGTAGAGTTTGAACTGCACCCCAAAAGTATCTGCTGCCTTGGGATTAATTATGGAAAAGTATCACTTAAAAAATCAGCTTGATGAAGCTATCAAAATCTTGTATGACAATAGTTGGCTAAGTCATGATGGAAATGGTAATCAATTTAGAATGCTAAACATCACAAATTTTGTTCAATAATTAATTAATGAAGTAATGAAGGTGTTGACATGAACCAAGTACCTATCACAGAGGATGATTTTGATATTGACTCGCATCATCCTAGAGATAAATAACAATAGTTGCATAATCACATATCAATAATAAAGAGTTGTTCTGAATTTGCTTTACTATATGCTAAATTTCTGAATAAACTCTAAATGCGTTCGTTTAAACTTATAAAATGGAGTAAAACCTATGAAAAAAACAATTAAAATCGTGACAGGCTTGATAGTAGCCGTGTTGGTTCTCTTACTAGCCTTTGCGTTATTAAAAGGTTGTGGTAGTAGTAAAGTAGATAAAAGTGGCTTTTATAGCAAGGATATAAAGACCAGCAAAACGTCATCCTCTAGCAGTAAGAGTTCGACAAAGAGCTCTTCCAAGAAATCAAGTAGCACGTCAAGTTCTACACAAGCAGACTCTAGCACCGAGGCTACAAGTAGTGCAGCTAGTGCTGCTTCTAGTGCAACAACTACTACACCAACACAAGCGCAAGCTCAAACACCAACGCAACCAAGTCAAGGGAACAGTGCTAATCAAGCTGGAACCACAACTTCTGAATCTGATCCGAAAACAGGTTATGGTGGTTGGGAAGCCACTTCTGGTACTTTGGAGTTGTTAAAAGATACCCCTGTCTATGCTTCACCTGATAAAAGCAGCGGTGTTGCTTATGTACAACCTCAAACAAACATTGAGTGGGACAAATACATGTACGAAAACGGCGAGTGGTGGTACAGCTTTGTTCAAAAAAATCGTGACCAAGAAGTTCGATTTTACATTGCTTATTCAGATATAGGCTATTGATAGAAAAAGAAAAGATAAAATGGCTCCTTGTCAAATAATCTAAAAAATGTCATAATTGGTTTTATATTAGGAGGTATAAATGGCAGAAAATATAAAAAACTGGGTTAATGTGTGTGTAGTAAAAAACAATAAAATTCTTTTACTTAATAGACAACATGATGATTTTCCTGGATGGATTCCTCCAGGTGGGAAAGTAGAGTTTCCTGAAAGTTTTTTTGAAGCTGCTATTCGAGAATTAAAAGAGGAGACTGGTCTAACTGCTTTAAATTTAAAATTAAAAGGTATTTCTGGATTTACCAATACTATTGGTAACGAAAGGTTCGTATACTACGATTTTTTGTGTACAAATTTTTCTGGAGATATTCGTGCTTCTAGAGAAGGAGAACCTAAATGGTGGAATTTAGAAGATATTGAAGAAATACCTATGCAAGAAGAAATTAAAAATAGGTTGCCCCTTTACTTACGTGAAGGAAGTTTTGAAAGTATTAATTACTGGGATGAGTCAAAAAAATGTATTAGCCATAATAAAACAATTTTGTTTGATTAAACTTTTTTGATTTGTATCAATAAATATTCTACATCTAGCTGCTCAGCTAGGAGTTATTAGCACAAATTGAATAAACTATTCGCTACTATATCTCCTATCTTAAATTCATTTATTACTTAAAATTTTGGCTCTATAATTTCTGTAGTGGGTAAAACCACTGTAGGAATTATGGAGTCTATGTTTTTGTAGAAAAAAAGGCTCCTTGTCAACTGTAGTGGGTGATGAAAAGCTAACATCTAGAGAGGACCATATAGGTCTTCTCTTTTTGCATGTTCAGAATGATGAAAATTCGTTGACTTATGGCAACGCTTTATATCAACTTTTTTTAAAAATATTTTTTTTTGCAAATAAAAAACTAGGGCGAGGGCCCTAGTTGTAAAGGAGGTTTGTTCACATCTGGGTTTACAGGAGATTATGATGTGAACGGGATTGATTAGGAGTCTCTATTTCTATTAGGAGGATTAGAGACAGAAAGGATTAATTTTCGAGTGTAGTTTCATTGAACTACAAGAAGATTATATCAATTTATGAGATAGGATACAATGGACTTAGGGGGTGTCACCCCCCCTATAATTAGAGATCGACTGACTTATGGTATAGTAGTATGTTTTATTGTGTGCCATCCTATAATTAGACTAATAATTAATATAAACAATAGTTTAGGAGTGACAGAAGCAGAGATGAATGAAATGAAACAGGACAATGTCATACTATGATATATGAGATACTAGGTCTATATGGCAAATTAGCCAGGGAATGACTTTTATTATCTATGGTATAATAGGATAAACTTGGAGTTGTAGAGGTGAGTATTTGGAAGAAAATAGACCTGATTTTAGAGATATAAAATCGTTTGAAGAATTTAACAGATACTACTGGTATCGAGAAGAGCTTTCACAAATTTGTAAGTACCTTGGATTAGAATACAGATGTACAAAAAAAGAATTAAATCATATTATAGAACAATATTTTAGGGGAAATAGAGTAGAAAAAGTTTTGAGGAAAAGAAACAAAAATCAAACCGAAATAATAACCCTAAATACATCATTACTTGAATGTGGGTTTTCCTTTAATCAGAAATTTCGTGATTATTTTTCAGCTGTAACAGGTGTTAATCCGTTTAAATTTAATGCTGATATGGCAACAGCTTGGCGAAAAGTAAAACGGGACAACAACATAAATTTTACAATCCAAGATATGATTAAAATATACTATGGAGAGTCAGACTACGCCAAGTATGATAATTCAGCTTGCCAATGGAATCAATTTCTAAAAGACTTTTGTGCGGATGAATTTAGCAATCATTACTCCAACAAGTTAAAAGTTGCGGCTATCCTTTGGAAAGAAGTTAGAGATTCAAAAAATAAAAAAATTTATTCACGGGGACTTCTAAAAGAATATAGCTACAAAATAGAGGAGTACTGTAAGTAAACAACTTCAAGTTTGTCGAACGGAATATAAAGTATTAAAGACGATAGAAATAAAAAATCTATCAAAAGATTATTTGAAATGTACGAAGAAAAGAAACAAAAGAATGAATGACTATGGTATCTTTTTGGTAGCTAAACAGACAAAATATCTTGTTTTTTACCCACTACAAATATTATAGAGCCGTTAAATCAAGCTTTTTTCGTTTCTACTGAAACGTAATGACCCACTATTTAACCTCTATCATTTTTTATTTTGGTGAAGCCTAACTTAGTTTCTACTGAATAATCTTTTTCGGTCATAATAAAACACTCCTGTTCATAGTTTTACTAGATCTCAACAGGAGTGTTATTTTTGCGTCTCAATTTATGTGTTCAGTGTCTATCTACTTTTCTAGTAACCAATCTATGATATTTTTCTTCTCAATACCATTGTAATTTGCTGTTGGCTGAATCGTATCCATTGTTAATAGATATTTGGGGAATTGATCTTTAA
>OBUW01000170.1_pt1 | contig 47741 bp, 17 predicted proteins | sample 1475761 | NCBI WGS metagenome assembly OBUW01 (sample SAMEA2579908, study PRJEB22360) | human gut metagenome | biome: human gut; feature: human-associated habitat; material: faeces | place: Denmark | collected 2008/2010
ACAATCACAGGTTGTTATCCCCCCCTAACCAGAATCAGCTGTGCCTGCCGTAGCAAATACTGATACCAGTACTTTAATTGAACCACAAAATACAGAAGCTACACCAGAAGTTGCTCCATTAATTCAACCTCAACTAAATAACGGATCCGATTTGGCTCAAGTATCTGTTCAAGCATTTGAAAATGGTGCTGGAAGAGCCGCTGTTATTGGATCTGGTTCATTGCTTGCATTGTTATTGAACTTTATTTAATCAAGTTTATATATAAACGTATACCCTACTATAATAAAAAGAGCTAATTAATTTGATTTGTTAAAGCCGCTGATTATTGTAGAAGTTGTAATACCTTAGTGAAGCAACAATTTTGGGCAAAAGTTTTTGGAAGTGTCCTCATCGCCTTCATCGAACGCAGCTACATTAAGTGAAATCACTGAAGATCCAGATTTATCATTACTGAAACATTATTGCCAACAGCAGTAACAGAAACACCGGAACTTGCTTAAGCACCAAGTCTTCAAGAATAATTCTAGTTCACTCTCAGAAGTAGATATTTATTCAGGAAATCAAGGTTCAAGATGATACCCAAACTACTTGGTGGGCCAACAACGAAAAGCAAGTATATATAAGAATAAATACATACCATCTACGTAGTGGGAACACTTCGGTTTCAATAGATGATTCATCATCCATCTGTTGGTATACATTTGATATTGATGTAGCACGAAAGTGATGCAGTTACGCTAGCTAAATAATGTCATTCCATTATTTGCAAGTTGAATTATGATTCTTCAAGATCAAGTTGCTGAGAAATCTAACTATCAAATTTGACATGTAAAAAATATCCCCCGCTAAACACACAAACAGACATATGTCCAGAAAACAAATTTGCAACTGAAATTGTCAAAAAATAACGCTAAAAACACTAACAGTACACCTTATATGAATTATAGAGTGAGCACGTTTCTACTTACATTTTGAAATCTTCATCATCACTAGTGAATCTCTTTGTTTTTATTTGGAAGACCAACGCGCTACAATTTGATAGGAAACTAAAATACCCCATAACTAACTAAATTATAAACTAGATTAAAAACTCGTGTTAAAGAACGATTTAAAATTGGAAATTAATAAAGCGAAGATTATTGATTGTTTGGTCGACTAACTTTATTGACTTTGTTTGTTTCTTGACCCCCGCCTGACACAAACAATTGAAATACTGCTACCGTTTAGAGAAGAAGAAGAAGGCTTAATTTTTTTTCATTATTGAAGGGGAATGAAAACTAGCGAAGCGATAGAACCATTTTTTGTCTGGAATGAATTTCGGGATATCGTTTCAAAAATTTGCCAAGACTAATGTATAATAATTTCTTTTTTTTTTTGCAGAACCAAATTTTTCTTTGAATGAAATGAATCAAAACTACGTTGTTACAGGAAGTTATTGTTGGGCTTAGTAGTTCTTTACGAGTCATGAAATTTCAGGGGAGTTAAAAGTTTTATTGGTGTTACAAGAATAACTAAATTTTGAGTTTAGTAGAAGAAGAAAACAAAAAAAGGTTGGCGTACGTGACGAGGTACAAAATCAAAATCGTGTTGAAAACTCAACTTAAATTACTCTTGAAAAAATCTAGAAAGAAAAAGCGAGTATTCTCTTTCTTTCTTCCCATTTTAGCACGGCTTAACCTAGATTGGGGGTAAAGCCAGACAGACAAAGTTTTAATTGTTTCCAATCATCAATTCCAACCACTCGGTAATTGTTGCACACCAAGGTACACTCACTGCCCAACCAATGCAGTTCAAAACCCAAAGAGTTAACATAGTTGAGAATTTAATGGTTTCTTTTTCGGCAAAAAATGTAAACATTTAATGCAAGAACTTTACATGTTGCAAGCACCGTCATTATCTACGCAACATTATAATTAACTCTTCATTTGAACACCTCAATAAATTATTAATATCAGCTGACAACAAGACAATTGGCTATCCTGATTTCATGCTATTGACCCCATTACTACATATATTTTTAGTTCATAGTCTTTATGGTTTGCTTTGTTTCTTTAATCGCATTGATAATTCAATATTTGTGTTACAAGAAGGACCCCTCGTAACTCCAGACTTGACAAAATTCCAGCGCGTTTCTTCGTAGTAGTAAATGACCAGACAAAAAATCAAAAGAAATAAAAGAAATAAACAAACATATTGTCGTGAACCTGGAATTTGAAATTTGTTAAGAAAAAATAATAATAGGAATAATAAATTGAGTCGTTCTTATGCATAAAAATTTCAGGTAGTAGAAGGATTTTCAGTCACCGTGACTTCTCTATTAAGTAAAGTAAGACACGAAAATGTACTGAAATTACCATTCTGCAGTTAGTCTCCTCCTCCGCTTTGTACGCAACTTATGCAAGAAGCATGCTGAAATTGCCGTGTAAACAACAACAACAGTGTGACAAACCTCACGTTGCCCAGTCTAAGCAAGCACCACCAAATTAAAAAATAGTTATGTTTCGAATTGTATAAATACCACCAAAGTCCAACAAAAACTAAGAGTTTAGCCAAAAAAGCTGTTGAAACTTTCTTTTCAAATACTAAACCAAAACCTTTACCACACAGTCATCATGAGACCAACTCCATTATTCTTTGCACTTTTACAAATTGCCCTTGCCGCAAAAAGAGCTGACCAAATTTGTAACGACCACTGTTCTAACGCATACCTAAAGCAACAATCTTGTGGTGGTACAGATGATGTTAGTTCCCAATCTGCTACTTTGAAATGTTTGTGTGCTGATGAAAGTTATTGGTCTGAATTGGCTCTGTGTGATTGTTCCAGCTATGATTCCAATGTTTCTGCTCAAGAACTCCGTGCTTACTACTGTAACGTTGGTGTAACTGGTGGCTCTCAAGGTCAATCTACAAGTGGTGATGCTAATGCTGCCACTAATTCTAATGATGCTACTGGTACTGCCACTGATGCTGCCGCCGCTACTAATGGTAACGATGGTGCTAGTGGAACTGCCGATGCAAACAATGCCAACAATACTGATGGTAATGGTGCTACAAATGCTTCTAATACCAACAACAATGGCTCCACTGATACTGCTGGTTCAAGTGGAAATGCCGCTTCTGAGACTTCCAGTGGCAGTAACAATGCTGCTGCTGGTGCCGCTGCCGGTACAAACTCTGCATCTGATCAAGCAAATGAAACTGGTTCTGACGCTACTAATGCTGCCACCGGCTCTGATGCCTCTGGTGCTGCTGCCACCAATACCTCTGGCTCTGGTTCTGACGCTGCTAAGAAGACAGGTACTAATACTGATTCAGACTCAGATACTGCTACTAAAGGTTCAGACGCTACTGCTGGTAGTATGACAACTGCTGCTTCAGGTTTAGGTGCTACTAATGGAACAAGCAACAGTACTGGTTCTCATTCTGGTAGTATGACCAGTATTACAACAGGTTCAGGATTAACTAATGGAACCAGCAGCAGATCAGGCTCGGGTTCAGGCTCTTCTACTAGAAGTGGAAGCAACTCTGATTCATCAAGCTCAGGTTCAGGTTCCAGATCTTCTTCATCTGCTGATAGTTCTGACTCAGATTCAGGTTCCGGCTCATCTTCAACTGAATCAGGATCTGGTTCAGGTTCCGGCTCTTCAACTTCATCTGGATCAGGTTCAGGTTCTGGTTCCAGTACAAGATCTGGCGGTTTTGCTGCTACTATTCCAACTGTGACTTTTGGTTCCTTAGTTGCTTTGGCATTGAACTTATTATAAAGTCTAAGTTGAAACCAGTGTTTCGTTGTGTGTTTTACATATTTTCGGTTTTAAATTCTTGTTTGTACGTTTAATATTAGTTTCGTTGTTTAGCAATTAGGATAATTATAATATAATAAGAAAGAAGTAATGGTGTTGTAGAGACTAATATGAAAGATGGCAAGTACTCATAGATGGATGGCAATTAGTACTTGTTCATCACCTGTGTTATTTTGCACCATAAACGATATTGTTCGTATTTCCTGAAACGAGACAAGGAAGATTTGTGTTTTTTTTTTCAATAAACTCGGAACGAAACAATACAAATATACCCGTGCACCGAGATTAATTAAAAAACAATAACGGTTCAACTTTCCTGATTAGATGGAAGTACTAACCAATAAAACAGATTATTATTGGTCTACAGTGGGTTAAAGTTTGTAGCTTTTGTATCTGACGGCTAATATATGGACCTTAAATAAATTACTAGTCCATGGGTTATTAGATTTTACAGTATATGTTGACAAGGATCTGGAATCGCTTCTATTCTACTTCAGCCACACCCAAAGCTAATCAAACTAAGATCCTTTTTTTTTTCAACACGGAGAAAAGAAAAAATGAATGGAAAAGGACAAAAATATATAACAATAGAAATCTTACTCACAAACGACTAGACCAGACTAGAGATGAGATGGGACAGACGGAGGAAAGGACAAAAGGATAAAAAAACGGAGATTATATTAGAAAACGGGAATAAAAAGAAAAAACGGAGATAAATTAGGTGAAGAAAAAAAGATTTAGGAATTGCCTAAAAAAAATCCAAAGCAATTTTTGCATCAATTCTTATTTTTCACTCACAATCTGTCTTAGTAATATTACTAAGATCTTCATTTAACTTTACACTAAAACAAGGAGGAAGAAGTTATTCTATTGAATAACAATCACAATATGGAGTTTACACAAGTACTCAGATAGATACCAAAGGAAAAGAGAAGTAAAAGTATACGGAGAAGGAGATTATTAGCATTTGGGAATGTTACAACTGTGAATGAGAAACGGAGGATGTGGGAAGGTTATGGAACCGTTAATAACTGAGACAAGATTGCTTTGCTCAAAGTTGAAATCTTCCAGTACTATCACGACTGGAAAGAAACGGACTCTTCAATAAACTACACTATCTAAGGAATGGGAGAAACACGGATGGAAAATATGCATTTGTTTTGTCAATTGATTTATTGTTTTATGTTTTTTTTTAATAATTGATGATTAATATATAGTTAGTTTATATATATGTAGATTTTTTTCATTTTTGTGTTACTTACACAGATTTACATTGAGGATGAACATTTATTTATTTTTAATATCTATTTACGTATAAATAAGATATCAAATTCGGCCATCTGGGAAATTTGAATTTCATTTTTTATTGCTCTTTCTTTCTTTCTTCCTTTCTAACAAGATCTTTCATTTCCTTATAATCTTCAACAAATACATATATTATATTCTGAGAACAGTTCAATATGTCATCAGAAGATATTGGAAGTTCAAGTTCATCTCTTCAAGAGTATGTTGGTCAACAGCAACACAACAAAATACAACCTTCCACCGATGATGATTACAATGAAGATGATTATGAAAGTAGAAGATTACATTTAGTAAGAACAGTTTCATCAATCAATCATCATAATTTTGATGAAAAATTCGATTCTATATCGAGAGAAATTTCCCGTCAAGTGACTAATAAAGAAGGAGAATTTCAATTAAGATTAGATGAATTCAATTTAGCTAAAATATTAGCCAATTTTGTTTATTTTGCTAAAAAACAAGGAATTGTTTTACGGAAAAGTGGAATTACATTCCAAGATCTTTGTGTTTATGGAGTTGATGAATCATTTGCTATTGCTCCTACCGTTACTGATTTATTAAAGGGACCAGTTGGTGCTGTTCAAGCCATATTATCACAAATGAAAACACCACCACGGAAAATTTTGAAAAATTTAAATGGGTTTGCTAAACCCGGTGAATCAGTGTTGGTTTTAGGTAGACCAGGTGCTGGGTGTACAACTTTCTTGAAAGCATTAAGTGGAACTGATTTTGATTTATACAAGGGAGTCACGGGTGATATCAGATACGATGGATTACCACAAAAGGAAATGTTGAAATTGTTTAAGAATGATTTGGTGTATAATCCTGAATTAGATGTTCATTTCCCCCATTTAACAGTGGATCAAACTTTGACATTTGCTATTGCTTGTAAAACCCCAGAAATGAGAATCAATGGAGTCACTAGAGATGAATTCATCAATGCTAAAAAAGAAATATTGGCAACTGTGTTTGGGTTAAGACACACTTATCATACCAAAGTGGGTAACGATTTTGTTCGTGGTGTTTCCGGTGGGGAAAGGAAAAGAGTATCTATTGCTGAAGCATTAGCATGTAATGGATCGATTTATTGTTGGGATAATGCTACTAGAGGGTTGGATGCATCTACTGCTTTAGAATTTGCTCAAGCCATTAGAACTTCTACTAAATTATTGAAAACAACCGCATTTGTCACCATTTACCAAGCTGGTGAAGGTATTTATGAAACATTCGATCGTGTCACTGTGCTTTACGATGGACATCAAGTTTATTATGGTCCAGCAAACAAGGCCAAGAAATATTTCGAAGATATGGGTTGGGAATGTCCACCAAGACAATCGACAGCAGAATTCTTAACAGCTATTACTGATCCAATTGGTAGATTCCCTAGAGCTGGTTGGGAAAATAAAGTTCCTAGAACAGCACAAGATTTTGAACATTATTGGTTGAATTCACCACAATATCAAGAATTAATGCAAGAAATCAAAGATTATAATGACGAAATTGATGAAGATGAAACTAGGAGCAAATACTATCAATCAATTCAACAAGAAAAAATGAAAGGTTCTAGAACCAAATCTCCTTTCACGATTAGTTATTTAGAACAATTGAAATTATGTTTCATTAGAAGTTATCAAAGAATCTTGGGTGATAGTGCTTACACAATAACCCTTATGTTTGCCTCAGTTGCTCAAGCTTTTGTTGCAGGGTCTTTATATTATAATACTCCTGATGATGTTTCTGGGGCATTTTCTCGAGGTGGGGTCATTTTCTTTGCTGTTTTGTTCATGTCATTAATGGGTTTAGCAGAAATTTCTGCTTCATTTAGTAGTCGACCAATTTTGATGAAACAAAAAAATTATACAATGTATCACCCATCAGCAGATTCCCTTTCCAATTTTGTCATGTCGATTCCAATTAGTATTTTCATCAATACTTTTTTCGTCATTATCTTGTACTTTTTATCCAATTTAGCTCGTGATGCTGGCAAGTTTTTCATTTGTTATTTGTTTGTTATTATGCTACATTTGACAATGAAATCAATGTTTCAAGCAATTGCTGCCATCAACAAAAGTATTGCCGGTGCAAATGCCATGGGTGGGATTTTGATGTTGGCATCATTAATGTATTCCTCATATATGATTCAACGTCCTTCAATGCATCCATGGTTCAAATGGATCTCCTATATCAACCCTGTGTTATATGCCTTTGAAGCCGTTATTGCTTCTGAATTCCATGGTCGGAAAATGCAATGTACTTCTCAATACCTTACCCCATCAGGACCCGGGTATGAGAACTTAGGTGCTGGTGAACAAGTGTGTACATTTATTGGATCAGTTCCAGGACAAAGTTGGGTTTTAGGTGATGATTATTTAAGAATTGCTTATACTTATCGATTCAGTCATGTTTGGAGAAATTTAGGTATTTTGTTTGGGTTTTTAGCATTTTTCCTTGCTATTGCTACTCTTGGTACCGAATATGTCAAACCAATTACTGGTGGTGGTGATAAATTATTGTTTTTGAAAGGAAAAGTCCCTGAACATATTACATTACCCCTGGAAAAGAAAGAAGAAGATATCGAATCTGGTGGTAATAGTGATACAACTGCCACTTCCAATGGCACCCTTTCACAAGGCAAACTGGAAGAAAAGGCAGCTATTGCCGATGATGGATTGAAAGCTAAAGGTGTATTTGTTTGGAAAGATGTCGACTATGTAATCCCTTATGAAGGTAAAAAGCGTCAATTGTTACAAAATGTTAGTGGATATTGTGTTCCTGGTACATTGACAGCATTAATGGGTGAATCCGGTGCTGGTAAAACAACCTTGTTAAATGTTTTGGCCCAACGTGTTGATTTTGGGGTCATAACTGGTGATATGTTAGTCAATGGTCGTCCCTTGGATACTTCATTTAGTCGTCGTACTGGATATGTTCAACAACAAGATATTCATTTTTCTGAAGTCACAGTGAGAGAATCATTACAATTTGCTGCAAGATTAAGAAGATCTAATGATGTTAGTGATGCTGAAAAATTAGAATATGTCGAAAAAATCATTGATGTTTTGGACATGCGTGGATATGCTGATGCCGTTGTTGGAAGATTAGGTAATGGGTTAAATGTTGAACAACGGAAAAAATTGTCGATCGGGGTTGAATTGGTTGCTAAACCATCATTATTACTTTTCCTTGATGAACCAACATCTGGTTTAGATTCACAATCTGCTTGGGCCATTGTTAAGTTATTGAGAGATTTAGCTAATGCTGGACAATCGATTTTATGTACTATTCATCAACCTTCAGCCACTTTATTTGAAGAGTTTGATCGATTATTATTATTGAAGAAAGGGGGGATTGTTACTTATTTTGGAGATATTGGACCAAGATCACGTACCATATTGGATTATTTTGAAAGAAATGGGGCTCGTCATTGTGATGATAAGGAAAATCCGGCAGAATATATTTTAGAAGCCATTGGTGCTGGTGCAACTGCATCTACTGATTTTGATTGGGGTGAAATTTGGGCACAATCGCCAGAAAAAGTACAAACTGATGCTAAACGTGATGAATTAATCAATGAATCAGCTAAAAATGCTACAGATACTTCTGCTACTGATTCACCTTCAGAAAAGAACTTGACTAGTAAATATGCTACTCCATATTGGTACCAATTCCGTCATGTGACTCATAGAACATCATTGATCTTTTATCGTGATCCAGATTATATTGCCGCCAAAGTTTTCTTAATGACAATTGCTGGATTATTTATTGGGTTTACATTCTTTGGATTGAAACATACTAAAACTGGTGCTCAAAATGGTATGTTTTGTGCCTTCTTATCATGTGTTATTGCTGCTCCACTTATTAATCAAATGTTAGAAAAAGCTGGACTGAGAGATATTTATGAAGTTCGAGAAAAATTATCAAATACTTATCATTGGTCACTTTTAATATTACCACAAATCATATTTGAAGTGATTTATATGATCATTGGTGGGACAATTATGTTTGTTTGTCTTTATTTCCCTACTCAAGTGAGTACTGTGGCCCTGCATTCCGGGATGTTTTATTTCAGTCAAGCTATTTTCCTTCAAACATTTGCTGTTTCATTTGGATTAATGGTACTGTATGTTTCCCCTGATATTGAAAGTGCTTCAGTGATTGTTTCATTCTTGTATACATTTATTGTATCATTTTCCGGTGTTGTTCAACCAGTTAATCTTATGCCGGGATTTTGGACATTTATGAATAAAGTATCACCCTATACTTATTTCATTCAAAATCTTGTTTCATCATTTTTGCATGATAGAACCATTCGATGCAATGCTAAAGAATTGTCATATTTTAATCCACCATCAGGACAAACTTGTAAAGAATTTGCAAGTGCATTTATTAGTCGTAATGGTGGTTATTTAGTTGATGAAGGAGCAACTTCAAATTGTGGGTATTGTAATTTTAGCAATGCCGATCAATATTTATTGACCATTGGAGCAAAATTTTCTTATAGATGGAGAAATATTGGATTTTTCTGTGTTTACATTATTTTCAATATTAGTGTTTGCTTAGTGCTTTATTACTTTTTGAGATATAGAAAAGTATCTTTCAATGTTACTGGATTAGTTAACAAATTTAAAAAATCCAAAAAGTAACACCAACAGCAACAACAACAACCAAAACAATAATTAAATTATATTTATATTTATAGTGATAAAATTTTAGGATATCGTTTCTAGTTAATAATAGAGATTGTGTTTTTTACTCGTAATTTTATGTTATTTATTCCTCATCACAGTCTCTTTCAAGAAGAGACCTTTACTCTTCACAAATCCAATACTTATTTATTTTAAACATATAAACATAAGCATATACAAAGATAACAAACTATAACAATAGATATAAAAGAAAATGAAAATAAAACCTTTTATGCCTAAGGAAAATAAAATATAAAAAATAAAAAATAAAAATATAAACTGTAACAATAATAAAAATAAAAAATATATAGAAAACTGTGTAACAATATCATAACTTCATAATATATATGATGGATAACAGTAATAACAAATCAAACAAAACAAAATAAAACCAAAGACAAAAGACAAAGAACAGACTAATTGAATCAATTTGGTTTAATCAATTCAAATGAACAATATAAATGTTTATCAACACTCATGATAGCACCAAAATTATTAAATTCACCACAATAATTAGGAGCACTGAAGACGGTGACTAATTTACGTTTATTAAAAAATTCATATCCATCTTCAACCACCATATGACCACGAACAATTAAATCCAATTTGAATTTAGAACAAAAATAATCAACGTGTTTCTTACCAAAAACATAAGAAACTCCACGATCATTTTTCGGCCAATTTGTCAAGGAAAAATTCTTAACCAGAGCATCAGGATCAGACCATAATAAATCAGCTAATAATCCTTTATCAGGAACATCAGTAGGACGTTTAATATTTTCAATTTGGTCAAAATTATTCAAATCAGGAGAAAGTCCACCATGAACACAGAAAATCTTTTCATTAATCACGGCAGCAATAGGTACGGCATTGAATACATCAATGAAATTCTTCCATAATTTATGATTTGGTAATCTTCTTTTACATTCATCATAAAATCCATAAATTTTTGTAATGTTGGCTGATTCATGATTACCTCTCAACATGAAGAAATTTTCCGGGTACTTGATCTTGTAACAAAGTAATAACAAAATGGTTTCCAAAGATTTTTCACCTCGATCAACATAATCACCTAAAAATAAATAATTTGAATGTGGTGGATATCCACAACAATTGAAAATACGGATTAAATCATGAAATTGTCCATGAATATCACCAACAATCTTCACTGGTGGTGATAATCTTAATAAAGTTGGCTGATCCAAAAAAATTTGTCTACTTTTGGCCAAAACATATTTAAGTTCATTGGTTTCCACTGGCAAACGAGTCTTGTTGCTTTTACGAGAAGTTGATCTCTTTTTCGTGGCCAATAATCTGGCAATAATATCGTCAATATCAACTTCCAATTTTTGAGAAGTACCCACTAAAGGAGGTGACCCAGATGCACTTGAAGTAGAACTATCGGAAATTCTTTTGGTTAATTGATGCACAAGTGTTTTGTTATGTTTTCTTAAATTAGCCTGAGAAAGCTTACTTGAATTTGAAGGAGAAGATTCTAATGAATTAATTTCATCGATAACGTCTAATTTCTTCACTGTCGACATATTTTCAGGATGCGATAATTGTTTATTAGCAATGACATTACTCTTGGTGGTGTCACATGGACTTGAATTAATTGACAGAAGCAGATCTTCATCTTTAGTATCAACTCCTAATGTGGTGAATACAGGAGAAGAAACGGACGCGTTCAGTGACTCAAACGACGAAGGGAAATCTTGTTGATTCTTCAACAATTTGGCCATCGACATGCCAATCTCTAAATCAAAATCATAAGCCTCTGATGATTGTCTTGAACGTACTGAAGGTATTCTTTGAGGCGTAGTTGTGGCTGTGGCGGACACTGAAGTTGAAGAAGTTTCAAGTTCAAAAGCTCTATTAGTCTTGTTGCTGTTGTTGTTGCTGTTGTTGTTGCTAGTCTTGTTATATTTAGTACTGTTACCAACATTTAAGGAAGAAGAGCGTTGGGGAGAATTACTCTTCTTATAATTTAACTTATCATTAATCATTAATTGAGATAGCGCAGGGGCCATCTCATCAGGATCTAAGTCAGTACCACTGACAGTAGAAGATGATGACGAGCTGCCACCATTACTTGATTTATTACTTGATGAGGACTTCGGTAGGGGATCATCTTTAGACGGGCTATTTCCCATGATAATTATTTATATTCGAAACAAACAAAAAAATTTTTTTAAAAAAACGATGGGAGAGTACGAAAAAAAATAAACTATTCTTCAAGTTGTTAAAGATTTGATATTTGGTTTCCCTTTTTCTTTGATTATACGGATAGATAAGTAGGTAGGTTTATATATGTGTTAAAATATTGTAAAACTGTTGTAAAGAAAAAACCGTTTTGAAAGAAATGTATAAAAAAAAATTGATATGAGAGAAAGCAGAAGTTTTTTTAGTTTGGCAAATTAGTAATAATGAAGCGAATTCCTTCATTGTCTCCCCCAACAAAAAAGGTAGTGGCCAGCACAACAAAAAAAACAGAGCCTCCCTCCCTTCTCCTTGTCCTTCTTCCTACGTTTTCATTTGTTGGTTTTTTTTTACAGCTCGCTTTATCCCCTTTTTCTACTTTTAACCAATCATTATCAACAACAATCAATTGGTTTGAATTGTCTTTACATTTATACTTTAAATAAGATTAACTTCTTTTTAGAATAGTAAACTTTTCTCTCTCCACTCTTTGTAAACAGATTAACTATTAAGAATATCGGTTATTAATTCTTTCTTTTGGTTGTCCTATCAATAATTTAAATTGCGGTGTCGGCTCCGCAATTTTATTGTCACAACTTTTCTCCATAGAACTCTGTTTCCTGTATCCAATAATCAATTTTCACTAGCTATTACTATTAACTTAACAATATGAAAAGTTTAACTCTTGAGTCGTGTGAGAATTATTGCACAACAACAACGATTAAAGTTTTCAAGGAAAACGTTTGATTATCCCACGTGGTTTGATTGCTGTTTGTTGACTTCCTAATTAGGAGTGTAAATTATTATTTAGGCCCTATCAGTTATTTTCTACTGGTCGTGTACAGTTGTGGTAGTACGAGCAAGATTAAAGTTTTCTTCCTGTACCACCACCACCATCACCAAAAAATAATACTGGCTGTCTGTCTCGTTGACAGTTGTGGAGAATGAGAATACATTTGCTTTTCTGTCAATTATATGGGTGTGAGTCGTCGTTATTTATATCACACATTATCAAGAATGACTCAGTTAACAGCCACAACCATTAAAAATAAACCTATTAGAAATGCTGGATGTTTAATTATTGGTGATGAAATCTTAAATGGGAAAATTTTGGATACAAATTCTTATAATTTTGCTCGATTTTGTTTTAATAATTTATCGATTCCATTGAAAAGAACAATTGTATGTGGTGATGATGAACAAGATATAATCAATTCATTAAATATTTTATTAAAACAAGATAAATTAGATCTTATAATAACTTCGGGTGGATTAGGAAGTACTCATGATGATATAACTTATAAAGTAATTAGTGATTATTTCCAATTAGATTATCAATTAGATCAAGAAGTAGTCGATAGAATGAAATCAATTCGTGGTGATTATCTTGATAAATTGAATCCTGAACAATTGAATGCATTTTATCGAATGGCTACTCTACCGGTGTCACCTCAACCATCATCTCTTGCCCAAAATTCAACTACAACCACACCTGCAACTACGGTTGAGAAATATTTTATTGATGATAAATTATGGTTTCCGATAGTTGGATTAAATGAACAAGTGTATATATTACCTGGTGTACCACAATTATTTACTCAATTAATCAAAGATATGGAACCAATGTTAAAACCACGAGTAATATCATCGGATTTAATTAGAAGATATGTTGTTACTAAATCTGGTGAAACTCAATTAGCACCGTATTTAACCAATTTACAAGAAAAATGTGATAAAAAATATGGTAAAGGGGTATTAAAATTAGGTAGTTATCCTCATATGAATTTACATATTAATACCATTAGTATAATTGGACAAAAATTAACTAGTCAAGATTTGGATTGGATAGTAAAAGCATTAATTGAAAATATTGGTGGTGATGCTAAAGAAATCACTCAAGCTCAAGAAGATGAATATAGTAAATAGTAAATAGAAAGAAATCCTTGTGTGGTTGGTTATATATATTTACTTGTAATGTACATTTATAACGCATTTTTAATAACCATAAATATTCTATACTATACCAGACTTTCTACAAAATCCCAAGAAAGTTTAATCTTTACTATACCTTCTTTTTAAATGAGGTGAAGAACTTCCATCCATACTAAACCCATTATTATCATATTTATACATTGGTATATTTGGTAAATCAGGTACATTGGAATTATTTTCTTCTTCCATTTCGTAATCATCAATTTCAATATCACCATTATCTTCACTATTAATATCTTCATCACTATCATAAAACTCATCATCCTCGTCGTCGTCATCCTCTAGATCTTCTTCCAGGTCTTCCAGATCTCCCTCTTCCTCTTCTTCATCATCTGTAGGATCTTCATTTTCCATAATAAACTTAGTATGTTTATATCTAGTATCAGTGTTGTCGCTATCACCGCTATTATTATTATCAACCATATTAGATATCTTTCCTGTCATTTCTACTAATTTATTATAATACAATTGTTGAACATTTGGATTATTTATCGGTATAGTTCTCCAATCGATTCTTTTCAAAAAATCCAATTCTAAACAATTCAATTCTTCTAAAGATACCCCACCAACTTTTGCATAATGATCATTGGTATAAAAATAATCTTCCATAGCTTTTTGTGATATCATGGTGGCAACTAATAAAAATCGATGAATTGTCCATGAATTTAATTGGAAATGAGGATACATATAAGAAAGTATGTCGATATAGTATATCATGGTGATTAATCCACTAGATTTTAAATTATTGAATTTTGTAAGACGATTAATATAGGAAAAAATCGAAATTGCTGGTGGTGTTTTACTATGGAAACGAGTTGGTGGTGTTGGATTATTAATGTTTGTGGTATTATTGTTGTTATTAATATTATTATCATTTAATTTGATTAATGAAATTAACATTCGATTGATTAATGTTATTATAATATCAAGATCACAATTTATAAATTCATTAGGAACAATAATTCTATTCTTTGATTTTTTCTTTTTTGGTGGTGGTGGCGAGGTCGGAGATGTTGATGATTTATGTAGTAGAGTTTTGGTGGTTTTATTAGGGGTTGATTTTTTGGTTTTAGGTGAATATAATGGTGATAACGATGATGATGGTCGACGTATTCTTGGTGTACCTTGTTGTTGTTTATGTTCCTGTGTTTGTCGTCGTTGTCGTTGTCGATACTGCTTGTTGTGGTGATGATTTTGATAATGATATTGAGTGTCTGGTTGTTGTTGTTGATGACTTAGTAGTTGTTTTGGATCTTCATGTGGTTGTAGTCGTACTTGTTGTTGTTGATTTGATTTCAAATATCTCGCTATTTCCACACATGGTGCTATTGAAATATTAAATTTTATAGAACTTGCCTTGATATAGTTATCGACAAGCATAGTTGATCAAAATAAAAAAGGTTCTAAGAGTTCTTGATGTCAATTTATATTTTATTTATAAGTTGATTTTTTTTTCACCTTTTTGGTTTTGTATTTTCTGGAGGAAGCCGCCAATGTTTCGCTAAAAATAAAAAATTCAAAAGTAACTGTTACTAACAATAACAATTCATTATTACTGTCAACAAATTTCCCAGAAGAATATAATAAAAAAACAACAACAAATATAAGCCAATTTAAGTACTATAAGATTAACTCGAAACTGTGAAACGGAGTTGTTTTAAAAAATTGACAAGAATTGATCATCAAAAAAAAAAAAAAAATTAAAAAAAATTTTGCTTCCTAATTTTTGGTTTAATTTGTTAGGCATTGTTGCTACCATGTGGCGATAAAGCACGTCCCACTCTCACTCCCCCCACATGGGCACGTGGTGGCGTGGAGTTAATTTACCACTACGATTATCACTGTCACCCACCATTTAAAGTAGCACTCTTTTTTTTTTGACACTACGTAATGATTTACGTTAATGTGCAATGTTCTTATTGTTAGATGGCACGTTGTCCCCATGTAAAGGATTCTCCTATTATTGTTAGAATCTTTTTCTAACTTCTTGGTGTAAGCACTCTATTGGTGTTATCTTTGCTTTCCCCACCCACTTGATAAAACTGAGCCTATATTGCTGCATGAAACAACACAGAATGACCATTAGTTAGATTACACAAGATAAGGATAAAACTAATTTTTGAAAAGGGGGCAATACGGCAATATCTTTATACATGAGTATGCAGTAGTACATATAGTTTAGTTTGGGATAAATATTCATCCTGCCTTATCATTCTTTGTGTGATTATGATTCAATTTGCTATATATATATATATCGCCTTCTTTGGTGGTTGTAGATTGTTGAAAATGTTCACACTTTCTATTTAGGTTATCAGATGCTCACATAATAGCAAAAATTTACAATCAAAGTTTATAGTTTTTTAGATTAGTTTGTTCCTTGTCTTTCGTTTTTGTTAATCGATTATGGTGATGTCATATTCTTTAGGGGTACTATTAGTAGTTGGTCTTCTGTATATATGAAGTGTGTATGAAGGTTCTATTCTTCACTTCTGTCCTTAACTGCTCAGTTTCTAATAGTTATTCAGGTAAGCATTCTTCTGATGTAATACGCAAGTTTAATGTGCTAGATGTCTCAATCTGTAGTATATTATCAACCGTTGGCTATTCTATTCAAGATCTGTAACAAGTACTACTGTCATTATTGTTACTGACTATTCTACTTAATCACCATTCAATTTAAGCTTAGCGAAAAGGTGAATCTTAGTTTTTTATTTGAATAAAGACCACCACAAAACTTTATTACTGATGTTGGTTGCTAAATGACAAGAACGAGAAACCACAACAACAGTCAAACATAGAAAGAAACTAAATAGAAAATGGACGAACGGAAAGCCCAATCCATAAGAGACAACAAATTAGCAGAGGACAATACCACTACCAACAGTTACCAATACATTTAATAAAGGTTGTCATTACATCATGAAATTTAACTTCTTTACAACAACCTTGTTTTTTTTTTTGGTTCAAGTTAAACGATGACAACGGCTCCGAGAACAGTTCAGTGAATACAACTTGCAACCATATGAAGTTTAAAATTGAATATGAATTGCAAAATTTCTTTCAACAGGGAATGATGATTTTGGTTAAATCTATAAAAGTTTATAATACCTTGATTTACCAATTCGGAGGAGGGTGATAAGTGAGCACGTTTTTCAATGAATATGGCTATGGTTATGATAGGTTTAATTTCCGATGAATTGGTTATAATCACATGACATATTATTATTGTTGCGTGTACAATGTTCACATACACACATAGTTAGTGTAGATCCTTCCCCTATTTTCGCAATTTCCGGATTGGGTAGATCAATAAAAGCAAAAAAAAAAGAAATCGGCCCTTATGTCTTATATATTTAATGAGGGATTAAACAGTAATAAATAATCTGATTTAAAAAAGTAACGTGAGACAGAGAAAATTTTTTTTTTTAATTAGCTTTACTTCTTTTTAATTTATATTTATATTACTATTATTATCCATGGATAGAAAGTAACCTTAGTTTTCTTTTCCTAAAATCAAAACAAAAAACAACCTTATATTCATTCATTCATTCAGCTATTGCCTTTTAGTTCTATCATGAGTACTGCTACTGAATTAGCATCTACAGGGGAACTTAAAAATAGATCTCAAAATAATGATAAGAACAAAACTAATGAGGATTCTGCATCGTCAGTAGTTCAAACTGCTGAAGATTTATTAGTGGAAAAACTAGATCTTTTCATTTCATCGATAGAATCAAGATTAGATAACTTTGAACGATTTTTTAAACTTGATAAGAAAGCAAGAAAGGAACAACAACAACAAAAAGGTACCATTAATGGTGGTGGTAGTGGTGGAGGAAGACCATTAGGACGATCAAGAAGATCTTCTTCAACTTCAAGTATACAACTGTTTCGAGATTTTTCCATAAATAATTTGAATATGGTTTATGAACGATTAAGATTAATTAAAAAATCAGTATTATCTAATTCATTTAATAATTTAGAATATTTATCGAAAGTACTTGCTGATCAATATAATTATCTATTTTCCAGTTTGGCAATCGATAGTGATAGTGATAATGAGGACGACGAAGACCTAAGTATTGATCAGTCTAAAGAAGGATTACAGAATATGGGGATTAGATCTTTAAATAAACGAGAAATATTATCACAAAAAATCATCACCACAATACAATATTTTGATGAAAAATTAATTAAAATTGATGATTTTATTAAAGAAAATAAACCTTCTGCCACTGATGATTATACTCATGATATTATATTTAGTAAACTTCGGTTTTTCAATTTCAATCGTGCTCTTCAAAATGCCAATAATCGATATTTACATTATTATGAATTACCATTAATTTGGCGAGAAAATAAATATATTATTAATGGGTATAGATTTTCCCTTAGTCATATGCTGATGTTTAAACTGATTTTCCATTTCAATCATAATGAATCAATGAATATTTGGAGTCATTTAATTGGATTAATGATTGTTCTTTATATATGTATCAATCATTTCCCTAATACTGATTTATTCCAACAAACTACTTGGGGTGATAATTTAATCATGTATGTGTTTTTATTTGCAGCAATTAAATGCTTGGTGAATTCTTCCTTGTGGCATACATTCTCATGTTTTGCTCATTATCCTACCAGACAAACATTTGCATGTGTTGATTACACTGGTATCACCGTATTAATTACTTGTTCAATCATTAGTGTTGAATATTGTAGTTTATATAATTATCCCAAATTATTAATGGGGTACGTTGGATTTTCTACATTATGTGGATTAGCAGGATTTGTTTTCAATTGGTCATCCTATTTTGATAAACCTGAATGTCGATCAATTAGAATTGGGTTTTTCCTTGGATTATCATTTTCTGGGGCAACAGCCATGATTTGTAAATCTTACTATGAAGGAATTATGGCCACTTTATCATTTTCTGCTCCGCTTGTTTATAAAAGTTTTATATGGTATTTAATTGGAGTAGGGTTTTATGGTGGATTAATACCAGAAAGATGGAGATATGATGTTATAATTGAAGAAAATCATCTTAATAATCGTCATACTTATAAACCAACCGATGTCATATTGGAAAAAATGGGCCATGATGGTGAAGATGAAATGGAAGAAATCGAAGAAGAATTTGAAGAAATTGTCGATCAACATATATCAGAATGTAACGACACTACTACAAGTAATACCCCAAATCATGATATTTTCGATCATGATCAAAAATTTGCTGAATTGATTGCCAAACATTTTAAACAAAATCCCATTAAAACCCCTTACAGTAATAATTTCTTATCACTTTGGTGGGTTGATTATTTTTTAGCAAGTCATAATATTTGGCATATTTGTGTTGTTTTAGGTATTTTAGGTCATTATGTTTGTCTTTTAGATATGTTTAGAGGTTTGGAAAAATTGATATAAATGGAAATGGAATGGATTGATTTTATTTTTTATGTTTTTGTATTTTAAATCTTGTAGAGGAGTTGAATTTGTCCAATTGAAACGGTGCAATGATACTCCGATATATCTCCCCATATTTCTCTTTATACTTCTTGGAGATTTAAATGAATCTTCAATAGATTTAACTGAAAATTAATCACAAACTAAATGAAAACTGTTGTTGTTGTACTAATTATATATTTTGGTTTTTGTACTCACATCGGAAATTGAATTGATAAGCTGAAGTTGATTTATTGATTTGACGGATAAATTAGTGCTTTCTTTCTACCCATGTTGTAGTTGTTGGACTAAAAATATGCCGAGGGAAAGATCTCGCACTATGATTTCCCTCGGGAATTGGAACCAAGGACTAAAAACTCTAAATAAAGTCCGCCTCACCACCCCCCCCAAAATTTCAAGCAGCATAAAATATTATATCTATAAATCTAACTAAATTTTATAAATATATACATACACACATGTTTAAAATTTCAAAATGAATCCACAAAATTGAAATATGTAGAGGAGAGAGAGAGAAAAGGAGGGGCGGATGGGAAAAGAGAAGAGATAGCCAACAATCAACTTTGTTCCTTGAATTGTAACAAGAAGAATATTTATTGGGTTGGAAAATAATAAGTTGTGATGTTGATGATTGATTATTGTAATGACCACCCAATCTGTTTTCGAATTCTAATCACCATCGTAGCTTATTCAACTAATTGATTTGAGCTACTACTACTACTACTCATCTTTTTTTGATATACATTGTTTAATTATTGTTCCACTTTTTTCTTGGGGCTAAAACCTGGGGAATACAACAATATCAAAAATCCGGGAATAATTGAATTTCTTTTCCGTGAAATTATAAACAACATTGTGTTTATTCTAGTTCTTGTTTTTCAATCCATATTGTCTATATGTCTACATGACAAACAATTGGACGTTTTTGAAAACACTTTTGAAACTATCAAACCACCAGGGATTCATTATCCACTTGATCTATCAAAATTTGTGGAAATACATGAGTTGGAATCACAACCTTGAAGGAATATAGTAGACCCAGTATAATTTAATCTCTCCACATTTTATAAAATAATGACTAACCCTTAGTACAGACCTTACTAATTCAGTATTGAGAGATTTTTTTTTTGGCGTTCGTGTTTGAGCAGCTTTTGTTACATGAAACCTCTTTGTAAAGCTGCAAGATTGGTTTTACTAATGGCTAACAGTCTAGACCAAATATATGCGTGTATAATGACGAAAAAAGAAATTATTAGTAATAGATATGTGTCGCAAAAAAAGAAACGACTTTTCTGTTTTTAACACAAAATTAAACAAGAGACAAATTTTTTTTTTTTTTTTGAGACAATTCAACAATAACAAAAAGCAAATCTAATTGGTTGAAAACTAACATCTCTTCGCTAACACTTTACAAAAAACTGGCTATATTTATAAGCCTTTATTTTCCATCTATAATCTGGCATAAAACATTATGATAACGCAACATTGAGATATTATCTTGACTTAATTATCTTGACTTGATATTATGGACTTTGCGATTAGTCATACTTCTTCATTCTCAAGCATTTTTAAAGACTTGAAAAGATCTTCGGTATGGCTAAGACACATACACAAAAAAAGGGATTTGGGTGTTTCTTTTACCCGAGGAAGTCAAATGATATTATTATTAATAGATTTTTTAGTCATGAAATTTATAGTAGTTTGCACAAATACACACACAAAGTTCATGTAAAATGACTTAAGTCGTGTGATAGTGATAATTTATATACATGTATATATCAATGTCTTTCAATAATCAACAAAAAGTGATGTACAATAACTAAAGATTAACAAATTTAATTCAACTAAAAATGAAATAAAACAGAAAGAAAAACAAACGCACAAAATAGTCGTGTCAATGCTAGTTGGTTGGTTGTTTAATTTGGCATTAAACGAAGTGGGGGGCGGGGAAACCAAGGTGACTAGTTACATACACCCAATCAACTAATTGCACATATATATATATCTACAGCTAGGAATGTTTCAAGGGACACACATTTGGTGTTACTTCGAGATTCGAGGATTCAATTGTGGGGAAGGGAGATCAACTCTTATCAAATGGTTATTATTTTTATGTCATAGATAAGGCTTAGGTGAAATGGTGGGGAAGGGAAAAAAACGTATCCTATCCCCACCTTATATCCATTATTTCCCGGTGTAATAGTAGTAGTAGTTCTAGAAAGAAAGAAAAATAAAGGGAGTAATATATACATATAATAATTTATTATTATTGAACACCCTTTCTTTATTCACATTCTTTCTTGTTTCTAATTTGAAAAACGACTCCATTATGGCTGGTTCTTATTGCTAAACAAAACGTATTATTGTTTCTTGTTCAACCTCGAAAAAACCCATGATTTATAATCGTATTCAATTAGTTTTTCAACACAAAGTATCAACAACAATTCAAATTTCAATATCAGGGTAGAATTATCAATTACTTGAAGATTGTTGTGGTGGTTGTGGTTGTTGTTCTACTACTACTAGTCGTGTGTCAATTACAAAAAAGATATGAATGTGCGTGTATTATGTGTCAAGCGGAACTCTTTTTTATTTTTTTTTCTTGAGTTTTCTTGGCTATAATTAATCCGGGGTGGGGGATTTAGAAGAACAAGAAGAGAAGAGGTTTCTTTTTTTTTAGTGAACTAATTCCGTTTATCCATTTTAGTCTTAACAAATCTCTATTTACAAAGAATATTTTACTTCTTCTTGCTGGCTGACTAACAAAATCTAACTATAAATGAGCAATGACAGGAAAATATATGATAGTAAGATCCAGAGTATTTGGGGGACAGGGGAAGAATATGGTGAAACAATAATATTCAAAATTATTTTATTTCATTGTTTTGTATTGTAGGTTGTTTCTCCCCACCACATAAAGAGAGACGTATTACGTATTAGCTTAACTCTTTATTGAAACAAAGGGAAATAATTATTTTGTAACTCCTTTCTTTAAGGCATTTTCTTTTTAACCCAATTCAACTTATTATCTTATTAGCATGGTATCATATTTGTTTTATTAAATTCATGACGCACACGGCGAAAGTACAGTGTATTAGTTTAGGTAAAATTAATTAGTCCAGCATTGTATTGTGGATTCGGTTTTAGGTCTACACTTTGGTTTTTGTAATCCTTTTACGTCATAGTACAGTGAGGTTGATGATAAAACTTTCATTGAATTTTTCCTCATTTAGTTTTTTTTATTATTGTTGTTGTTGCTTGCTCTTCTAACTTCTTAGTTTTTGTGTAATATCTTAATTGGCAAAAATTTTTTTATGTTTTTTTATGTTTTTTTGATTGTTTATTTTGGATTGTCTATTCATGTTGGTTTAATGTATATATATAAAAAAATTTAATATAAATATAGCTTCATATCTCTTCCCCAATTTCAATCTAGTCGTAGGTGCTTCCTTTCCCCCTTCTCTTGTTTTGGTCTCTTAATCAAATTTGTTATTTACTAGACAGTTTTTTCTTTTTTTTTTTTTGGGATACCTATTCACATATACCTATTCAACTACCAAACAAGAAAGACAAATAATAAATAACATATATATATTCCATTATGGGTGGGTTCATAGATAATATTTTCAAAAGAACCACAACTGCTGGATTAACCGGTAGAAAATTACGTGCAGCAGTCACTATTACTGCCACACTTGGGTTTTCACTTTTCGGATATGATCAAGGTTTAATGGCCGGATTAATTTCTGCTGAACAATTCAATTGGGAATTCCCTGCTACTAAAGATAATAGTGTTATCCAAGGTGCTGTTACTGCATCTTATGAATTGGGATGTTTCTTTGGTGCTATTTTTGCTTTACTTAGAGGTGATGCTTTAGGTAGAAAACCAATTATTTTCTTTGGTGCTACTATTATTATTCTTGGTACAATTATTTCCGTTACTCCATTTAGACCACATTGGCCATTAGGTCAATTTGTGGTTGGTAGAGTCATCACTGGTATTGGTAATGGTATGAATACTGCTACTATTCCAGTGTGGCAATCAGAAATGTCAAAACCAGAAAATAGAGGTAAATTGGTCAATTTAGAAGGTGCCGTAGTGGCATTTGGTACTTTTATTGCTTATTGGTTAGATTTTGGGTTATCTTATGTTGATTCTTCAGTTTCTTGGAGATTCCCAGTTGCTTTCCAAATTTTCTTTGCCTTATGGGTTATTTTTGGAATTATTCAATTACCTGAATCTCCTCGTTGGTTGATTTCTAAAGATAGAAAACCAGAAGCTTTTGAAGTTTTAGCTGCATTAAATGATACTACTCCAGATGATGATGCTATTGTTGCTGAAGCTAGTGTTATTATTGACGCCGTTAGAAGAAACGCTAAAGTCCAAGCTGGTTTCAAAGATTTGTTTACTGGTGGTAAAACTGCTCATTTCCAAAGAATGCTTATTGGGTCATCAACCCAATTTTTCCAACAATTCACTGGTTGTAATGCAGCTATTTATTATTCCACTTTATTGTTCTACGAAACCGTTTTCCATCATACTAAATACCGTTTATCAATGATTTTGGGTGGGGTATTTGCTACTATTTATGCTTTAGCCACTCTTCCATCATTCTTTTTAATTGATACTTTGGGTAGAAGAAATTTGTTTTTAATTGGTGCAATTGGTCAAGGGATTTCATTCCTTATTTCATTTGCTTGTTTGATTAACCCAACTGAACAAAATGCTAAAGGTGCTGCCGTTGGTATTTATTTGTTTATTGTTTTCTTTGCCTTCACCATTTTACCATTACCATGGATTTACCCACCAGAAATTAATCCATTGAGAACAAGAACTACTGCTTCTGCCGTTTCCACTTGTACCAATTGGTTAACCAATTTCGCCGTTGTTATGTTCACTCCACCATTTATTTCTGCTAGTGGTTGGGGTTGTTATCTTTATTTTGCCGTTATGAATTTCTTGTTTGTTCCAATCATCTTTTTCTTTTATCCCGAAACTGCTGGTAGATCATTAGAAGAAATTGATATTATTTTTGCTAAAGCTTACGTTGAAAAAAGACAACCATGGAGAGTTGCTGCTACTTTACCAAAATTATCATTACAAGAAGTTGAAGATGAATCTAAAAGCTTGGGTCTTTATGATGATGATTTTGAAAAAGATAATTTCGAAACTAAAGAAGATGTTTCTGATGGTACTGCTTCAAACAGTAATGGTGTTTTTGAAAAACCAGAAAATGTTTAAAAGCAAAGGACTATTCCTACTATAAACTTATATGATAAACTATAATTATTAGAGATAGATAGAGAGAGATTTAAATGTTTAGCTTTTTCCACTTTTTATGTTTTATTTATAATATGTATTTTCGAATATAGTTTCAACTTAATTTATATAAATTTTTAATATTCAAATAATAATATTATGGTACTAGGTTGACTTATTAGGTTAACAGGTAGAAAGATGGGTTATACAGTAGTGGTTGTAATGGTGGAGAGAGGATCACTAATTACTCAAATTAACAGATCTCCCCATACTACGATTTTTTTTTTGCTCAGTTATAAATTGCCACAACCCTTAAGTCTCTCCCTCTTTTTTTATCGCCACCACCACCACCACCATAACTGCTATGACATTATCTATATATGATTTAGGAGAAGATATTTTAACATCTCAAATATCCAATTATTTATCACCAGAAGATATTTTCAAATTTTTCAGTCTTTCCAAAACATTATATTCAATTTATCAAAATTCATCAATAATTTATCAATATTTATACAACAAGAAATTCACTAATAATGAAAACAATTATACTTTATCCCTTCAAGAAAATCTTAATTGGAAACAATTATTTTATTTACGTTGTAATCGCCATCAAAAAGTTTATACATGGGGACAATCTCTGATGGGGAGATTAGGATATAATTTATCCCAAGTACCTATAGAGAATCGATCCGAGAATTTTGGATGGATGATGGTTCATACACCTACTAATATTAATAATTTTAATGATCATATAATTGTTGATATTGTTGCTACGGGTTTCAGTTTTATAATTCTTGCTAATGATGGAGAATTATTTTTTACAGGGAATGATTGGAAACAAAGTCATAATAGAGCTACTCCAGGACCAATTAAAACTCAAGATTATCGTCCAACTCCAGGGACAATGGCATTATATACATTGACAAATAATCAAACTCTTGAACCAATTAGATCACGAAGAAATATCGTTAGAGGAGTTCCACCAATGCCCATGATGAATAGACGATATGCCAATGATGATAGCGATGATAGTAGTGGTGAGAACAGTGATGGTGAAATAATCACACCAGATGCTACGACCACAACTGAATCAACTAGTAGTTCAGTACCACCGTTGGTACCTGCTCCAACTAGTTCTGCTTTACCTCAAGGAAGAAGGAAAATTACTCAACCAGAACCAACACCAACATCAACACCAGCATTGACACATCGTCCTTCTAAAATCAAAGAATCAAACTTTATATCAAGATTATTTTTACCTCCACTACCTCCTAATAGGAAAGACAATTTAGAAAAACGAAAAATCATATCTATTAGTGCTGGTAGAGAACATATTATTGCTTTAGATGATTATAATAACATTTATACATGGGACACTGGATGTCAATCAAATGTTGGAGTTATGCTTGAATTCCCCGGTATTTCTTCTAATTCTTCTAATTTTGGTCGAGTAATTAAAATATCTGCTGGTTGGAATTTATCAGCAGCATTAATTGATAATTATGGATTAATTGTATGGTATACCAGAATAGGTATAACTGAAGAACAATTTCATAATCGAGAATTTATTTCTCAAGCAAAATATTTTATTATTTCATTTACGAAAAACGATATTATTGATTTCACTGTAGGGTCAAATTTTGTCATGTTTATTAGAAAATCCGATGAAAAATTATATCAAACAAGATTCAATGTTCATGAAATTGCCACAAGAGAGGATACATCAAATATAACCATTGATGAAATTAAACAATTTACTAATCCAATGGATAATTTTAATCATTGGAAACAGCAACAATCAGAAAATAATAAAGAAAATATTAGGTTTACTAAAGTTACTGGTTGTTTTAATGATTTTTCCGTTTTCACTAATCATGATCAAGTATTATTAGGTAATCTTCATCATTTGGAATATCACGATAATGGGAATGATCAAGGAATGAAACCAATCATTATTGATGAATTACAAGGTAAAAATATTAAAAGAATAGAAATTGGTGATTATCATTATTTAGCATTAACTGCTGATGGGACATTATTGAGTTGGGGCACAGAATCAAGATTTTGTGGATGTTTGGGCTTAGGAAGTAAACAAAGTATTCTTGATCAGTATACTACTCCTACTAATACCGAGGATAGTGATGAAGTTAAGTTAAGAGGGAATAATTTGGTAGTGCTTAAACCATTACCTGTGAAACCCCCACCATACAAGGGGAAATGGGTGTGTATTGCAGCCAGTGGTTGGCATTCTGGTGGTATATATGTGCCTACATAGGATAAGATAGGATAAGTATTTAGTTAGTTAAAAAAATCTATATATTAATATCATTATCATTATCATATCTATTATTGTTGTTGTTGTGACGACGATGAGTAGATAACTGTCTAGATATTAGGTGCTGTATACGACCGACCGAAAAAGATGCGCCAATGATGATCTCACATAGAGATAGATACTATAAAATGGTACACAAAAGAGAGCGAGGCATGAAACAAGAATAGTGGTATTTAATTGCATCCATTGTTTAACTTCGGGGAGGGAGGGAAGTAGGAACAGAGCCAGAGGTGGGGGGCCGGGTCATGCATTTTTTCTCGTTTAATTTCTTAAATTCAAGTGTTTGAGCACTTAATTATAGTAATCTAATTGTACCAATATCTTTTAGTATACTAGAGAACTTAAATTAAACACCTGCACCAATCACTAATGTTGTAATATAATCACAATAAAATAGTTATTACGGTGGTGGTAGAAGTAGTATATTTAATTTTCAATTAATTGATTCTTTTTGGCTGGGGGTTGTTTCGCCCTAACAGAAGCAGAGAGACAGACAAAAGAATGAGAAGAAAAATTCTTTACAATTCTTTTTTTTTTGCCTTCCTCAAACAAACAACAAAAAAATCTTCTTTTCTTTCTTTCATTGATTGTTGTTTGTTGTCATTTTCAATACTTATATATATATAACTTGTCATTCCAATTCCTAAAGTATTTATATATTTATCTTATCCACTTTCTTTTTTCAATTTCAATTTCATTTTCCTTTTTTTAGTTAATTTCATCACTAATCAATATCTTATTGATTGATATATTATATCCTAATATTAATCTTAATCTATATCCCCACCTCCACCTCGCCCCACTTACATTTTAATTAATAATGACTGACGTTTCACCAAATTCGAAAATTGAACATTTAACACCGGATAATATAACCGTGACTGCTCCATCAGAACCTCCATTTTCATCATCTTCTTCAACATCAGCCTCAGCTTCAACACCTACACCTATAGCAGAAGAAAAACTTTCTACACCTATTCCAACCCCACTGCCTTCTCATAGAAGAGGTAGTAGTATAGGTAGTTCCACTTCACCTTCTTCTTCTACTCGTAATAGAAGCAATAGTAATAGTGCGAATGCATTAACCCCAACTCCATCTCATCATCAACCAGCACATTCAATAACTAGACAACGGAGATCATCTTCATTGATTCAACATTTGGAACCAGATACTTTAGACACCAAGATTGATCAAGCATTGAATCCTAATGTCAATGCCAATTGGGTTCATCAAAAAGGTGCATGGGTGATTCATGTTGTTATTATTATATTAGTGAAAATGATTTTCAATTTTATTAGTGTTTTAAATAATGATTGGAAATGGACATTAACTAATTTGACTTATAATATTGGATCCTATATTATGTTTCATCAAGTTAAAGGAACTCCATTTGAATTTAATAGTGGAGCTTATGATAATTTAACCATGTGGGAACAAATTGATAATGGTGATCAATATACTCCTTCCAAAAAATTCTTAATGTTGGTCCCCATTGGATTATTTTTAATCAGTACTCATTATTCAAGTTATAATTTGAATTTATTTATTTTAAATGGACTTAGTTGTCTTTGTGTGGTTGTTCCTAAATTAGCTTTTGCTCATAGATTAAGAGTGACGTTATATTGAATTGAAAAAAATAAGAATAAATTTGAACAAAAACTTTTGGGACATTTGAATAAATTATTACTATTATTATTAATTTGAATTTAATTGAGAAAACAACTATGAAAACGAAAAAGCATGGACAAAAAAAAACAAACTATTAGAGATATAATGAACTTAATATATGGGAGATCATATAGAAGGGGAATTACTAGTAGTTTTGATCAAATAAGTACAACATAGTAGTGTTGTTACTTGATTTGTTTTGATTTTCTTTGATTTTATTGTTGTTAATCGGTTATTTTTTTTATTAATTTATTTGTCTATATAGCATTGAATATAAATTGAATATTATCATAATAATTATTTATCCAATTAAATAGAACCGTTTATTTATTTTCGTCAATTATTAAATCTGGTCCCTTTTTGTTCTATTTTTCTCTTTTTTTTCAGATAAGTTTTGGCATAAAAATCACATGAAATTTTATATCACCAGTGAAAGATCTGAAAAATACGATTATTGGCAAGTCACATAACCAGATTGAATTTATTTTGGTAATTATACCTGATCTACATATTTTGTATTTCGCCAAGAGTATACCCATAAATCTTTTTTTACTCAACAAAATGCTATGATAAAGTAAAACCAAACAAGACAACTAAAGTAGAACAGCACTATACTCAAGCGCAAGAGTATAACCTTACAAACAATGATATTGTCTTAATAGGAAGTTTTGAAATGATAACAACAAGAATAAACACGATGGGAAGAGGAACCAAAACTTGAATGGGACTTCTATTGCAGTTATTAATAACTTCACATATATCCACTAACACATTGAATAATGTCTCATTATTGTTAATTTACAAGTATTAGTATAGAAGTTTGAAACAAATAGTTTTAGGTGTAGTTGTCCAAGATTAATTTGGTGTTGCAAAATCGATACGTTCAATTTTTTTCCTCTTCTTAGTCCTGTAACGGTGAACAGTAAAAGTAATCAGTAAAATATATTCATCTTTAAATTTTTTTTTGACTCCGATGAAATTATTTACAACTATAATTATTTTTTTTACTTCTTTTCTTTCTCATCACGTATAGACACATGGACATGGGACACTAACTAATAATAAACAGGTTCCTTTCTCTCTCCATACATTAATTATTCATCTCGTTCTTTTTTTTAACTTCCCCCTTCTTTTCTAACTCAACAAAAAATTAATATATAAACCTAACGATAATTGTTTCATTTAGAATTTTTGTTTTTTTTTAAAATTTTTATTTCAGAATTTTCACTTCTTCTTTTCATCTAACAAACTTATCCATTAATAATGTCTGCTTACGCTTTATCTCAATCTCATAGACAATTGACTGAAGGTCATTTAAAAGATACTGATCCTGAAGTTGATCAAATCATTAAAGATGAAATTGATAGACAACAACATTCCATTGTTTTAATTGCTTCAGAAAATTTCACTACTACTGCTGTTTTCGATGCCTTGGGAACTCCAATGTGTAATAAATATTCTGAAGGTTATCCTGGTGCTAGATATTATGGTGGTAATGAACATATTGATAGAATGGAACTTTTGTGTCAAGAAAGAGCTTTAAAAGCTTTTGGTTTGACTCCAGATAAATGGGGGGTTAATGTTCAAACTTTGAGTGGATCTCCAGCTAATTTACAAGTTTATCAAGCCATTATGAAACCTCATGAAAGATTAATGGGGTTGGATTTACCCCATGGTGGTCATTTATCTCATGGTTATCAAACCGATTCAAGAAAAATTTCTGCTGTTTCCACTTATTTTGAAACCATGCCTTACAGAGTTGATTTAGAAACTGGATTGATTGATTATGATATGTTGGAAAAAACTGCTGTTTTGTATAGACCAAAAGTTTTAGTTGCTGGTACTTCTGCTTATTGTAGATTAATTGATTACAAAAGAATGAGAGAGATTGCTGATAAAGTTGGTGCTTACCTTGTTGTTGATATGGCTCATATTTCCGGTTTAATTGCTGCTGGTGTTATCCCATCACCATTTGAATACGCTGATATTGTCACCACCACTACTCATAAATCATTAAGAGGTCCAAGAGGTGCCATGATTTTCTTTAGAAGAGGGGTAAGATCAGTTAATCCAAAGACTGGTCAAGAAATCTTGTATGATTTAGAAAACCCAATTAACTTCTCAGTGTTCCCAGGTCATCAAGGTGGTCCACATAATCATACTATTGCTGCCTTGGCTACTGCTTTGAAACAAGCTAATACTCCAGAATTTAAAGAATATCAAGAACAAGTTTTGAAAAATGCTAAAGCTTTAGAAAGTGAATTCACCAAAAAAGGTTATAAATTAGTTTCTGATGGTACTGATTCTCATATGGTTTTGGTGTCTTTAAAAGATAAACAAATTGATGGTGCTAGAGTTGAAACTGTTTGTGAAAAAATCAATATTGCTTTGAATAAGAATTCCATTCCTGGAGATAAATCCGCTTTAGTTCCAGGTGGGGTTAGAATTGGTGCCCCAGCCATGACTACCAGAGGTTTAGGTGAAGAAGATTTCAAGAAAATCGTTAGTTATATTGATTTTGCTGTCAATTATGCTAAGGAAGTTCAATCACAATTACCAAAAGATGCTAATAAATTGAAAGATTTCAAAAATGCTGTTTCTGGTGATCTGGAAAAACTTAAAGCTGTTAGAGATGAAATTTATCAATGGGCTGGTTCTTTCCCATTAGCAGTATAAAGAATATAGTCTATAAGCAAAAAAACGATAAGTAAATGAGGAAAATAATGTAAATAAAAAATTATTGTGATGTTCAGATACAGATTAGGTAGGCTTTACTAGAACCTGTCGGTGGTTGTCGGGGGTAGTGTAATATTGCTACATACATACAATTTAGGCTTTTTATCTAAGTGGAACTTTCGAGAAGCTTTTTTCTTTTTTTTTTTGAGTTTTAAGATTAAATCTCTTAACTATTGTTGTTCTATATGTAAGAACGCTCCTACCTACACTGACAGTTTGTGTGTGAAATTTGTCACGCCCATTTATATTTAAACATCTCTCTTTCTTTCTTCTTTCTTTCTCTAATTCAACCTTCAAATTAATTGATCAATTGTACTTCATTTTAATAATACTCAAATTGAAGGCTTTCACATTCTGAAATAGAACATTAATTGAAGAAGAAAAATTACCCATTATGTCCTCAACAACCACTCAAACTCCAACTGTATTATGGGCTCAACGTTCATCTGAAGATGATGCTGCCAAAAATATCATTTATTTAACCATTCAAATATCTGATCCAATTGATTTAAAAATAGATTTAAAAAGTGATCATTTAATTATTGATTCTAAATCTAATGATTCAGTTTATTCATCAATTGATTATCATTTACAAATTGATTTTTTCAAAGAAATAGATCCTGATCAATCAAAAATTAATACTGAAAATGGTTCACATATTTTTATGATTCTTCGTAAAAAAGATCAACAAGAAGAATATTGGCCACGTTTAACTAAAGAAAAATTGAAATATCATTATATTAAAACTGATTTTGATAAATGGGTGGATGAGGATGAACAAGATGAAGTTAAAGATGATCCAAATGATTTTGGTGGACCTGGTGGACCTGGTGGAGCTATGGATTTCTCACAAATGTTGAGCGGCATGGGCGGTTTAGGTGGCACTGGTGGAAGTGGCGGTCCTGGTGGCGTCGATCTTAGTGCATTGGCTTCTCAATTGGGTCAAGCTGGTGGTGCTGGTGGTGCTGCAGGTCTTGATGGTGAAGAAGGCGAAGAAGGCGATGAAGAAGCTAAAAAAGCGCAAGAAGAATCAAATGCCACTGCTACTGAAAAAGAATAATCTCAAATAACAAAGTAATACAAAAAAAACCAAAATTATACAGTTGAATAGTCTATTTTATTAGTCATTTCAAACCATTTAATAAATATTACTCGTAACGAGATCATCTTTTCTTCTTGATTAGTGGTTGTTGTATCAGTACGATTATGTAGTTTTTCTCTCACATTAGGTATTTGCAAACCCCAAATCAAAGGTTCACCATCCACATGATCATTATCATGTTCAATACCATCGTTTACAATTACATCTACTCCATACATTGATTGTTTAAGGAAAAGTAGATGAAACAATTTATTTAATTCCCATCCACAAAATTGATGATGATGTTGCAAAAACCCATTCTTCTTTCCTCCTTCGTTACTATTCAATCCAAGTTCAATAAATGTTTTGAAAATTCCATAAAACACAAGAAGACATCGATCAACTATATTAGACACAAACTCTTTTATTTCTGACCAAGACTCAATCAATATTAATTGACAATTATTTAGATTATGGATCCCTTTCCATGATAATTTGATAGTATCATTACTGTGGTGTGAATAATATAGAGTTGGATCAGAAATTAATATATAACACGTTGTATCTTTCACTGATGATAGTTGTAGAACCAACTCTTCAAACGTTAATGCTCGATTGTAGTATTTTAGCATACCGATAGTATAGTTGAATAAATAAGCTAGTCGTGTGCGTGTGCGATTGGTTATTTGAGAATATTCACCAAAATTTTTCAAAGAGGTTTGGTTCAAAAAAAAATTTTTTTTTACAACAATACTAATACTAGTCTGGCAATACAAAAGTATCACTTAAGTTGGGCAATGATAAGATCAACCACAGCTACAACTACAACATCGAGATATTGTGCTCGTATTTTTAGAAATCTCAGTAGAAGTTATTCTACTGAAAATTCTCAACCCAATCCAAATGAACAACCACCTTTGGAACATACATTATCTCATAAAGAATTACGTGAACAAGCAATTGCTGAAGCATTAGCTAGAGAAGAAGAAGCCATTTTAAAAACGAAGAAATTGAGAGAATTAACTCAAGAAAGTCAAAATTTGATATCAGCATTAAATAAAACTCCAACAACTTTAATTAATGAAAGATTAAATAAATTAAATGAAGATTTATCAAAATTATCCCAAGATAAAATCAAACAATTAGATGAAGAATTGAAAGATTATTTAAATCAAAATATGATTTTACCTGATCATTTAAAAGCTAATCGCCCATGGCTTAGATCAAGTGATAATAATGAGGATATATCCAAAAAATTGAAAACTTCAATAAACTCTGCTTCTTCTTCAGATTCAAATCATACATCTACTACAACTACTACGTCATCTCGATACACTGAACAATTCCCAAATTTGAAACCTACTCCTGATTATAAACCTTATTCTGAACAAGAATTATATATTAGACAATTAAATCATACCAGAATAAATGGAAGAATAGGATCTCGTTTAACTCAAGTTTATAAACCTCAACGTGATATCAATAATCCACCAAAATTTGATAATACCACCATAGCTAAATTAATGGCTGCTGGATGTCATTTAGGCCATTCAACTTCATCTTTCCGTCCAAGCATGCAACCATTCATATATGGTATATATGATAAAGTCCACATTATTGATTTAAATAAAACTTTAGAAAAATTGACATTAGCATGTAAAGTGATTGAAGGAGTCGTTGAAAAAGGTGGTGTTGTTTTATATGTCGGTACTCATAAAAATAATTCATCGATTCAAGAAGCATTAGTTAAAGCTAGTGAAAGATCTCATGGTTATTATGTCAATAAGCGTTGGATCCCGGGTACTATAACTAATTACACTGAAGTTACAAAACAATATGGTCAAATTAAAACTAAAATGGAAGTTGATATGAAAGATCAAAAAATTACTACCAAAAATTCTAATAAAATTATTAAACCGGATTTAGTGGTATTATTAAATCCAGTAGAAAATAGAAATTGTATTAAAGAATGTATTTCTGCTGGTATTCCAACCATTGGGTTATGTGATACTGATATGGAACCTTCTTTATTGACTTATCCAATTCCATGTAATGATGATTCAGTTAGATCAGTTAATTTGATGTTGGGTATTATGAGTAAATCAGCTGAATCTGGTTTACAAAAACGTATTTCTGCTGTTAAAAAATTAGAAGAAAACGATGGGAAAGTAGTTAAAGCTTAAAATGATGTATAAATTATATTGCTCCTCTCTCATTTTTTGTAAATAGTTAAATTTTAATCATTAGAGTCGAATTATAATCCAGATTTCACTCTTTTTTTTTAGTACACGATCATCTATTCCTATACACAATATTTGTAATAGCTTGTCACTTGTATAAACAATATTATAATTTCTACAATTTCTCTTTGAATAATTTAGTTACTTCTTCAATAGCAGTGTTAATACCTTGTGGTTTATCACCCATACCTTGAACAATGTTACCTTTACCACCAGCTTTACCACCTATATTTTCTGATACAGCTTTAGCCAACTCATTAGCATTAATACCCTTGGCAATGGCTTCATCACTAACATAACATCCATGAGCAACTTTATCGGTTTCACCAGTCAATAAATAAATTGATTTGGTTTTATCTTGCTTTTTAATCAAATTAATGGCTTCAGTGATTGCCTTGGCATTAGCAGTAATTGGAACGTGAGCAACCAAAAATGATGAAGCATTTTCTTTATCATTCAACCAATTATTAACCACATCTAAAGTTTTTTTGGTTTCTTCTTTTTGTTTAGCCTTCAAATTATCTTTGATGGATTTATCCAATTTATTGAATTTTTCAGTCAATCTCTGTTTATCCAACACGGAAATTGATAATTTTTTCAATGCAACTCCCAATTCTTTAGATTTAGATTCTTTAGCAACACCAAATGGTAAACTTGAAGCATTGTCGATTTCTTGTTCAAATTCATTAGCAACTTTTTGAACATGATGAGCATCATGTCCAGTAACAGCAACAATTCTTCTAATACCTTTAGCAATACCTGATTCTTCAATAATCACTAAATCTTTAATATCACCAGTCTTGGCAACATGAGTACCCCCACAAAATTCTATAGATATTTCGTGCCATTTGGTATTAGTAGGATCAGCTAATAAATCATCAACCAGTACACCAATAGAAACAACTCTAACTGGATCAGGATAAGTTTCTCCAAAAACAGCTCTTAACCCATTGATTTCTTTGGCTTTGGTCAATGAAACATCTTTATAATAAACTTTATCATTGTTTTTAATGTATTTGTTAGAAATAGCTTCAATTTTTTCCAATTCTTTAGCGGTAACAGCTTGTTTATGACTGAAATCAAATCTCAATTTTTCTGGAGCTACCAATGAACCTTTTTGATCAACGCCATCTCCAAGGACTTCTCTCAAGGCAAAATTCAAAATATGAGTACCAGTGTGATTATTTCTAATTGGCCATCTTCTTAATTCATCATAAGTAGCAATAATTTCATCACCAACATTTAACTTCCCATCAACAATATTACCAGTGTGTAACACGTAACCAGCATAAACTTGAACGTTAGCAACATTGAATTCCAGTTTACCATCAATTACTAATTTACCAGTATCATATTCTTGACCACCTTGTTCAGCATAGAATGGGGTTTTATCCAACAATATGCCATATTGAATACTTGGATCTTCAATAGAATCAACAAACTTGGAACCATCATAAATACCAACAACTTTAGCCTTGACATTTTCAAGACCATATTTAAATTCGTCATTGGTTTTAGGAATAGCATCATTTTGATCTAATTCAGAAAGAGCATGAACATCTAATTTCACCAAAGTTTTACCATCTTTAGTACCACTTCCCTTGGAAGCTTCTCTAGATTCTTCTTTAGCACGTTCAAAACCTTCTTCGTCAATTTTCAAACCAGCTTCTTCAGCCAATAATCTCGTTAAATCAACTGGGAACCCATAAGTGTCATATAATCTCCAAACATCTTTACCAGATAAAGTTTGTTCTGGAGTCTTGGAAGCAATAATAGCATATTGTTCAAATAATTTTTCACCACGATCTAATGTTTTGGCAAATGATAATTCTTCTTCATTCAAAATTTCTTTCAAATCTTGGGCACCACTAGAAATTTCTGGGAAAATTTCCTTGTTTTGTTCAATAACAACATCGACCAATTGTTGGAAAAATCCTCCAATTGGATAATTCATATATTTACGAACATAACGAGAACCTCTTCTCAAAATTCTTCTCAAAACATAACCTCTACCTTCATTGTTAGGAACACCACCATCACAAATAGCAAATGTCAAAGTTCTAACATGATCTGCAATAACTCTATAAGCAGTATCTATACCATCTTTATCTTCATTACCAAACTTTCCTGTATATGGTCTAACACCAGTAATTTCTCTAATTTTGTCGAAAATTGGTAAAAACACATCAGTATCATAATTTGAATATTTGTTTTGTAAAATTGACACCAATCTTTCAAAACCCATACCAGTATCAATGTGTTTGTTTGGTAATGTACGCAAGTTCCCATCAGCTTCACGATTATATTGAATGAAAACAACATTCCAAACTTCAAGCACATTAGGGTCATCCATATTGACTAAAGCAGAAGCATTTCTACCCCCAATTCTATCATAATGGATTTCACTACATGGACCACATGGACCTTGATCACCCATTTCCCAAAAATTATCTTCAACTGAACCTGGTAAAATATGATCCTCTGGTACACCAACCTTTAACCAAAAATTTTTGGCTTCTAAATCTGGTTCTAATCCTTGTTTTTCATCACCACCAAAATAAGTGACATACAATCTATCTTCTTGTAATCCATAAACTTTGGTCAACAATTCCCATGAATAGTCAATGGCCTCTTTTTTGAAATAATCTCCAAATGACCAATTACCAAGCATTTCAAAAAATGTATGATGATAAGAGTCTCTACCAACATCTTCTAAATCGTTATGTTTACCACCAGCTCTAATACATTTTTGAGAATTGGCAGCTCTTTTTAAACTAGCAAAATCACTAGCTGGATCAACTGTTCCCAAAAAAATTGGTTTATATTGATTCATACCAGCATTGGCAAACAATAAAGTTGGGTCATTGTGAGGAACAACTGATGAAGATGGGACATAAGTGTGTTGCTGTTTCTTGAAATAGTCTAAAAATGTAGATCTAACTTTTGAGGCAGTCCAATGATTGGAGCCATTTGGAGTTGGTATAGTGGTATTACTTGACATTCTTCGGAGCAATGTCTTTATCATATACCTAATAAGTAAAATTAAAGTGGGTGTTAAATATGATGAGTAACTTCTTGAGTGTAATGTGGGAAAGAAAAAAAAAAAGACAGAGAATAAAAAAAAATTCTTGAAAAAAAAAAAATGTCTCTCAAATGACGCGACTCATGCGACATTTATTTTGAAATCTGTGCGTGTTTTTTTGGCTATACATTTTCATTCACTTTTAGAATTCGTCTTAATGTTTTACTTTATCAAATAGATAAGAAATAACAACAACAGCAACTAAAATTGATAAGGAAAACCAATTTTATCTATTTCTTGTTTGAGTCATATTATTGTTATGGGTCACAGAATTTTAAATAAACTCATTTGAAACATCTATACGTGTGGACATTGTTAAAGTTTGTTTTTTTTTTGAATAATTTTGTTACTCTGGTATTTTCCCTGGTTATATAAGGTCCTGTTTCTTTGTTAAAAACAGTACTCTAATAATTCAAGTTTTGTATAACCAGAACAATTATTGACTATTTGCTAAGAGCAAATCATATCACTATCTCTAAATAGAAGGTTTTCATACAAAACAAATATATATTATGTAAAAAAAAAAACATAATAACTACAAAAAGAAAACCGAAAAGACAAAATATAATAACATCACGAAGAAATAATAAAAGGGTATTCAAACAAACTTATGACAGTATAGTCATTAAATAAACAAAAAGAATATTGTGACCAATCCATAAAACCAAGAATGGAGTTTGATAACCGAACCAGAACCATCGTATGTAGAAGCAATAACTGTTTTGGTTGAAGATGATATCAACAGCTGACTTAATGTAGTCTGATGAGCACTGAATGTAATACTGTGGCTAGCTGAAATAGTAGATGCTAAGGCAGAACTAGAATGTGAAGAACCATTTGATCCATTATCAATAGTCTCAGATCCATGAGGGTATTTGCTGACAGTTGAAGGGTTTAATGAACCTTGATTAGCTGCAGTTATGGAACTCAGGGTGGCAGTAGAATCTTCTAATCTCGTTGAAGTTGAAACAGTTGAGACAATTCCACCAGACCATCCTAACATCGAACTTTTACCAGAATCAACAGATGGACTCAAGGCAGAATTTGTTGCACCAGGAATTGAAGTTTCTGTTGTTGTGGAAAAACCAATAGCTTTATCAGAAGTAGTCAATTCTGAAGTTGTTTCTGAATTCTTCATAGCACCAGAGACCAAAGTGTTTGCTAAAGTGTTTGACAAGGTCAGTGTTTCAATACTATCAAAGTAAATACTATGTTGAGTTGCTGAATTTTCAGTTTGGCTTTCAATGATTGACAGTTTCTTGCCTGATTCTTCAGAAACTGAAACTGCTGGATTTGGCAATGAAGTTTGATATTGAGTGACAGCTGGGGTGGTAATTGATTTCACAGTGGCTGAAACGAAAGTACTTTCATCTTTTGATATTGCCGATTCAAAAATCAGAGACTTGGAGCTTCCAGTTTGAGAAACTTGTGAATTAGCTGTAGATAATTGAGAACCCTTTGTTTCTGAATATGGAATTTGAGTAGTTCTTGATTCAGAGTGTTGAGTTTCAGAAGTCTCTGGTTTAATTGTTGTTGATGTAAAAGTAGGAACTTTTGTGGTTAATGACTCTTTAATAGATACTTCAGAAGTCGTGCCAGTAGTTGCTTTGCTAGTTGAAACTGACATTTCTGGTGTTACAGTTCCAGTAATTTCTCCTTTGCTTAGTGATGAGGCTTTGAAAGTTAATGATCTGGAGCTCAGTTCACCGACAATTGATGTTTCTGTAATTGTTGTTTCAGTTGTGTCCAAAACGGTAGTTGTCAATACTAATGATGGGGATCCAGCAACAATTGATTCAGTAACTATGGATCTAGTGGAAATTGTTTCAGCAGTTTCTTTTTTGCTTGTAGGTTCTGATGGTGATGCATTAGCAGCTAATGATTTGGAACTGAGAACCTTGGTAACTGGTGTTTCACTGACAATAGTCTTAGTAGCAATTGATTCAGCAGTTGTAGACACAAATGATGAAGACCCAGTAATTATCGATTCATTACTTGTCGATACAGATGATGGTGATCCAATGACAGTAGATCCAGTAGCTGTTGAGCTAGTAGGTATTACTCTGGTAGTTTCTCCTTCACTTCGTAATTTTGACAATGGCACACTATAAGATGATGATCTGGAACTCATTTCTATCGTAGCTGGTGTTTCAATAACGCTTGATTCAGTACTTGTCAACACGAAAGATGGTGACGCAGTAAATGTTGATTCGGAATTTGTAAGTTCAGTAGGCATTATTCTAGTAACCGTTCCTTTACTAATAAATTCTGATGATGAAACTTTAACGGTTGCTGATCCCAAGTTCACCTCCCCAGAAACAGATGTTTCAGTGGTAATGTCAGTTGTTTTTGATTCAGTAGTTGTTGACATAAATATTGACATTCCAGTATTCGTGGATTCAGAAACTGGTGTTGTGACAGTTGCCGATTTAATAGATGTTTCAGTACTTGAAGGAATTGTATTTGTTGAAATGCCAAATGTGTGAGTAGCACTCATTCCATTTTCAGATGACATAGTAGAGCTAATGCTAACTTTAACACTCGACGTGTAAGATACCCTTGGAACGTAGGAACTAACATGACCTTCCTTTTCACTTGTAAACAGAATTGAGTATTCACTAGATGATGGTCCTGGAGTAGACAAGGAATAAGAATTGTCGTCTGATACTGTAGTGGCGGACTCTGGTTTATGCGAGTTTCCCGATGATAAAGACCAATCTGAAGATTTAGTTTGAACAACAGTCACAATTGATTCCAAATCCAGTTCCGAGTGCAGGTAGGTGGTCGTTAAATATGCAGAATCTGATATGATTATTCTACCACTGTTGCTCGGTGTCACCATTACACTAGAAGACTGTCTAACACTGGAACAGCCACTGATATCGATGCAATATGTTTCTGAGCTAGAACTTGATTGTGTAACTAAATTCGTGGAAGATGGCACTACACTATCACCATCAGTGGAAGCGACCGCACTAGCGGTTGATGAATACACAGATGACGATTCAAATGTTGGCAAATTGGAGATTGTGGTGTTGACATAGCGCGGAAAAGTGACGGGTGGAACCAAACCTGATGACCATGTGTATGAAGAAAGGTGCAAAGTTGGGAATGTAGATGATACAATGGTTGAACTTTCATCATATGATGATGCCGTGGTAACTGAAATCAAAGTAACAAAGGAATCACTGGAATCAAAGTCTGAGCTATAATGTGGTTCTGACGAGTGAAATATTGTTGATTCAAAACTTGAAACACTTGGTGTAGTACTAGCAAATGACTCAGACCAAAATTCGGTTGTAGTAACAGTTGGGTTGTATGGTTCTTTGATGATCACACTATTAGTACCGTCAGGTGGGTTAGTGATGGTGGTAGTGCTAGCAAATGATTCAGACCAAAATTCAGTTGTAGTAACAGTTGGGTTGTATGGTTCTTTGATGATCACACTATTAGTACCGTCAGGTGGGTTAGTGATGGTGGTAGTGCTAGCAAATGATTCAGACCAAAATTCAGTTGTAGTAACAGTTGGGTTGTATGGTTCTTTGATGATCACACTATTAGTACCGTCAGGTGGGTTAGTGATGGTGGTAGTGCTAGCAAATGATTCAGACCAAAATTCAGTTGTAGTAACAGTTGGGTTGTATGGTTCTTTGATGATCACACTATTAGTACCGTCAGGTGGGTTAGTGATGGTGGTAGTGCTAGCAAATGATTCAGACCAAAATTCAGTAGTTGTCACAGTTGGGTTGTGTGGTTCCTTAACAATGACTGAGTTTGTACCATCAGGTGGGTTGGTGATGGTGGTAGTGCTAGCAAATGATTCTGACCAAAATTCAGTTATAGTTGTAGTTGGATCAGGCAGTGGAATTTGCACAATAACAGTGTCTATGGAACCAGTGGGATTAGTATAAGTAGTGGTAGTTGTAATTGACCCGGTCCAGAAATTTGTAACAGTGGCAGTGATATGATAAGGTGTATCGACAATGACTGTCGCAGTACCACCAATTGTTCCGGTTAATGTTTCATAGGAAGTGGAAATACCAATATATGAAGTTGTAATTGTGGTCGTGGGAATGGGTTGCAAAATTTCAATTGTTTCGGTTTTATCGACACTTGGATTGAAAGGTAAAGTAGTCACAGCTGTTGTACTGTCTGTGACAGTTCTGGTTGTAACTACGATCACATCCCCGTCAGAGTCTGCTTCAGAGTTTTTATACCCCCACCATGTTAAAGTAAATGGATCAACCACAGTATTGCCATTTTCACAAGTATACTCATTTGCGTACGTCAAGGTATATTTATCAATATTTTCTGCAGAAATATATGCATCAACAAAAGGGCGATACCCAGCAGGAACATTTTGAAATTCAACTGTAATACTGGTTGACGTACAAGTTTTCGTGTAAGAAAATGATTCTGAACTTACTGGAAAATTCCAATCATTTAAACCTTTTGATATTCCTATATTGATATTTGAGCAATCAATAGTAGCACCGTTGCTAGCTACAAATCCCATTATACCAGATGTGTAACCATTCTCACATTGTGGCACCACGAAAAGACTTGAAAGTTTATTGAGACTAGGAATAATTCGTGAGCTTGTAATATAACCACTGGGTGATACTGGAGACGCGTCAAAATCAACAGTGGTAGAAATCTTTGTATCGCCATCCATGAAAGTCACAGTGTTTTTTCCGGCAGTAAAACATTTGGAATCTGCCAAATCAACTGAAGAACCTGTTCCACCTACATTGAATGTAATGGGCAATTTGACCGTACCAGAAACCCTAGCATATGATACCGAAACACTGTTCACAGTACATGATAAGGAAGAAAATGTCGTAAATTCTTCACCAGCATTAAAGTCACAAGTGGCATAGCTAACACCATCAGCAGTCAAATCAACAGATGTTTGGGTAGTTATAAATTTAAACACACAAGGCAAAATCAAGTTGAATGTGTCTCCTGGGTCAGCAGTGGTACTATTTAAGGACCACCCTAAAACTGCATTCCAAGTTGGAGTCTCTGGTCCTTTGTAAACATATTCAACGGATCTAGTCCATGTCAATGAGTCAAAACTATTGAAAACACCAGTAATAGTTTTTGCAGTCGACACTGTCAAAGATATGAATAACAATATGAATTGTGGAAGCATTTGAAATTCTTGGTGATTAAGGGTTTTCAAACAACAAAAATGAAAAGATTGCAAAACACGTCCCTCTGCATGGAAATAGATGCCTTTTATATATTTTTTTTTATCAATGTCAACAGAATCATTATTCTTCACTTTTCTATCACGAATTGAGATGATTTTTTATTAAGCATTACTGAATAACATACTTAATTCTATGCGATGGATGATGCATACAGTAAAATATCAAACCACGCCTCCATTTCTAACGAGAAAGATGCACATTGCATATGGGAAGTTCAAAACAATAGCACAAATTGGAACAATGTGAACTACGACTTTTGGATTCTTCGTCCAAAGCCACTGCAGAATGAAGTTTGGTATTAGATGTCGAAGAACAATCGCAAATAATCAACATATTGTACAATTTTTCAGATAAGCCACATTATGGGAGTTTTGTTATTACCGTTAATTTTGGCACAGTCACGATTGGTCAATTACTAAATGTATACTTTTGTTTAGTTTTCATATCACATTTCAAATGAGGTAAAAGAAGAAGAATGTTTGATTGTAATTTCTAGTTTCTAAGCCTGATGCTTGTGGATTTTCGGCATTTGATTGTTTCCTTTTTTCTTTTTCCTTTTTTTTCTTTCCGGTTCTCAAACATTACAAATCTGTGGCATATCCCCAATACTTTTATAGATTAGATGAGGTGATGGATGATAATCATGTACCACATTATCTGCAATAATAAAATTGCTATACATTTACAATAAGGAAAATATGCAGTAAACAGATTTTTGATTGGCTGTTTATAAAGAGATATCTCATCGACATTGTATTCTACAATAAGCTTTTGTGTTCAAAGCTACCATTCCAAAAGAAGGCACCATGGAAACATGGCACGATATTCCCAACAAATACAACTTTTTCCCATTTTCTATTCGGCCACGTGAAGGCAAAACTCAAACATGTTTCTATTGCTTTAAATGTACACTTATGTGTGTATCTTCCAGTATATTGAAGTCACTAATATTTTTGAAAACCATCAATGTTATGTAGATTTGTTTTTATAGATAAAAACAATAAAGAAAAAATAAAAGGAAAAAAGAAAAAACGACTGCAATACATAAAAAAGCCGCTTTCAGTCCATTGGAAATTACTACGGATGTTATGGAATTTGATCTTTTCTATTAAAAATTTATAAACGTTTAAAAATTTAGCAGCTCTCAATTCTTCTTTCAGCTTCCATGGTAGGTGCCAAAGCCTAACAAATAATTCCTAAGCCAACTCAAACCAAGCAAAGCCACCACTATTTATCATACTAATTGGTCTGTAAAAGATCTTTTGTGAACTTTTTACATACTTAGTACAAGGCGTAAAGGTGTTCTCTACGCCGAGCACTTTTGTGGCAACCGTTTTCAAAGCCTTTGTAAGATTCCACAAGTAATTCAACATTCTAGACTTCTGCTTCTACAATGTGAGGTATCAATAGTAGAGGTGTTATCTTAACCATTAGCTTGAACTACTACAAATTCAAAGACCCTTTCTATTAGAACCTCTAATCCACAAGATATAATTATTTCAAATGATGCATGGTTAACTCGTCGACAATCTGAATAGAGAGTCATCGAAGTGTATTCATAATTGCTCAAATTGATATACCAATGATGACGTAATTAATCTAACAGTTTGTGATTCAACACTAGATCTTTCTTAGGCAGAGGCTAGCGATACAATCAACACTTGAAAAAAAAAACGGCAACTCTAAATGGATGTTTATTTTTAGTCTTTAATTTTGACATCATATGATGAGAGAAATGCAACAAATAGTAATATAGTATTTACTTCTGGAAAGTGTTCCTATTTATTCTGAATGTTGTTATATCAAATTTTGTAATGGTCGTGCATTTTGGTAGCGCAGTTCTGATCAGTGAATTTTGTAAAATTTCAAAGTCCGGCCAAGGGATTAGCCAAAATTGATTAAAGCCTTCGTTAATCCATATTGAATTTCTTTTTCTTTCCTTTTTTTGATGAAAATGTTACTCTATTTGTAAATTTTGATTGATATTCCTTAGCTTTTCATTGGTTTAACTTTCTTGACTGGTATTTGTAATTATAATTGATTACTTAAAGATGATTTTCTTTGTAGTGCAATTTCAAAGCCCTTTCGGTCAGCTGTGATCGAGGATATACTTGAACATGCAAATTGCTTACTTTGTTTAGATATTTCTATTTTGATTTACAAAATATACTATTCTATGAAGCGAATGCTAGAAAATAAACTGATTATTTTCCTGTTTGCAATTCCGTGTGTCTAAAAGTTGTCCTTGATTTGACCTGCTTCCGCATAAGTTGTTCAACTTGCTTTGCTCTGCACTTAGATGATATTGATTCAATTGGAAAACACTACTCAAATTGATACCAGTTACAAACAATTTGAGATGAAAAAAAAGCTTGCTATCCTGTACTTGCTCTGGCATCGAATGTATACTTGGTATGGCAAGCAATGACAGAATTAACTCCTTGACAAGACAGCAGCCAAATATTACTAAACAAATCTATGGTCTACAAGAATCTTACAGTAATTCATTATCGTAGTATCTCTAAAATTTAATACAAACTAATATATATATAACTCTAAATAAGAATAAATATTTAATCTAAGATGTTTGATAGAACATTTTTGAATGCAATTAACTAAACCGAAAAAATTAAAATAATAATAACACGAAGAAAAGATAAATGTGAACTAGATCAAGCCAAAAAGGTGATCATAACAATATAGTCACTAAATGAACAAGGACAATAATGTGATCAAACCGTACAACCAAGTAGAATGTTGGATAATAGAACCAGAGCCATCGTATGTAGAAGCAATGAATGTGTTGGTTGAAGGTGAGGATGAGGTAACTTGTTGACTCAATGTAGTTTGTGGGGTATTAGATACAATGCTGTTGCTGTTGGTAACAGAAGTAGAATGTGATTGATCATTTGAAGCACTGGCAACAGCTCCACCAGTAACAGATCCACTAGTAACAAGTTCGCTATTAGCACTTGTAGATGCTGAGGTGCCTGTTGTCAAGCTTGATGTTAAATCAGTTGATGGAGATTTACCACCATTTTCATTAGTAGCTTGTGTAGTAGCAACCAGTTCACTGTTTGTTTTTGAAGTAGTTGATAATGTAGTAGGTTGTTCTCTAGTATCAGTTGGTTCAGTAGTTACATCAGTACCAGAAGAAACAGCAGGTGATGGAGCTTCTGTAGGACTGGTTGTTGTAGCTTCAATTTCAGTAGAAGTAGTTAATCCAGAATTTTCACCCATACTTGGTTTCAAACTTGTGGATGCTGATTCATGAGAACCGCTTTTGTTGTCTTCTTCACTTGCAGATGCTAAAGTACTTGTTGCCACAGTTGGAACTGGATTGGTTGATGAAGTATTGTCTCCATTATCACCTGTAGGTTGAGATGTGGTGATATCTTCAGTGATGGAGTTTGAAGTAGTTGATAATGTAGTTGGTTGTTCTCTGGTATTTGTTGGTTCACTAGTCAAATCAGTATTAGAAGAAACGACAGGTGGTAAAACTTTAGTAGAACTGGTTGTTACAATTTCAATTTCAGTGGAAGTAGATTGTGAATCATGAGTACCACTTTGGTTGTCTCCATTGCTTGTAAATGTAACTTTACTTTCACTTTCTGAAACACTTGGAATTGAAGACAACTGAGTCAATGATGTCACTGAAGATGATAATGGGTTTGGAGTAGTTTGAATAGTTGTAACAGAAGTTTCGGTTGTAACTGATACTCCTGATTTTGAAACATTATCAGAAGATGTAGCACTAATACCATCAGTTGAAGAAAGTGAATCAGACATTGTACTTGCAGTAGGAACAGTACTAGTTACGATTGAGGATTCATTGCTATCTGGATTTGTGACAATACCAGAAGAACTGGACAATCTAGAACACTCTTTACCATCACTGCAAATCAGTTCTGTAGTTGTTTCTGATTCAGTAACCAAAGTTGTAGAAGACAACAACATACCATCACTACTGATAGAAGTAGGAGTATTCATGGATGAAGATTCAAATGTTGACAAATCGGAGGTTGTGCTGTTGACATAATGAGGACGGGAAAATGATGGAATGATACTGGTTATATCATTGGAGGATGTAGAAATCTTTGAACTTGACATGCTTTCATAGATAATCACAGTGTCAGTACCACCTGGAGGAGCAGTAACTGTGGTGGTTGTGGCAAATGATTGTGACCAATATTCAGTAGTAGTAACTGTTGGATTTGGTGGCTCTCTAATGATAACAGTATCGGTACCTCCTGGTGGTGCAGTAACAGTGGTGGTTGTAGCATATGATTGAGACCAGTATTCAGTAGTAGTGACAGTGTGGTTTGGTGGCTCTCTAATGATAACAGTATCGGTACCTCCTGGTGGTGCAGTAACAGTGGTAGTGGTGGCATAGGATTGTGACCAGTATTCAGTAGTAGTAACAGTATGGTTTGGTGGCTCTCTGATAAGAACGGTATCGGTACCACCTGGTGGTGCAGTAACAGTGGTGGTTGTAGCATATGATTGAGACCAGTATTCAGTAGTAGTGACAGTGTGGTTTGGTGGCTCTCTGATAAGAACGGTATCGGTACCACCTGGAGGAGCAGTAACAGTGGTAGTGGTGGCATAGGATTGTGACCAATATTCAGTAGTAGTGACAGTGTGGTTTGGTGGCTCTCTAATGATAACAG